>ERZ1673700.1826-NODE-1826-length-18766-cov-24.345572_pt1 | contig 18766 bp, 18 predicted proteins | sample MGYA00580230_ERZ1673700 | MGnify/ENA primary metagenome ERZ1673700 (study PRJEB41218, sample SAMN15661782) | gut metagenome | host: Homo sapiens | place: Canada: London | collected 2015-08-20/2019-03-30 | study: EMG produced TPA metagenomics assembly of...
GCCTGACTGTCTGTCAGCAACATTACCAGACGGTCAATTCCGTATCCGATACCACCTGTAGGCGGCATACCAATCTCCAGTGCGTTCAGGAAATCTTCATCGGTGTGTTCTGCTTCGTCATCACCGGCTGCGGCATTGGCATCCTGTGCAGCGAAACGCTCACGCTGATCAATCGGATCATTTAACTCGGAGTATGCGTTACACATCTCCCATGTATTGCAGAATAATTCGAAACGCTCTACCTTGGTAGGATCGCTTGGTTTCTTCTTGGTCAGTGGAGAAATCTCGATCGGGTGATCCATGATAAAGGTCGGCTGGATCAGTTCCTTCTCGCAGTATTCCTCGAAGAAGAGGTTGATGATATCACCCTTCTTGTGACGCTTTTCGTATGCAATATGATGCTCGTCAGCAAGCTTCTTTGCTGCTGCATCATCCGGTACCTGATCGAAATCAATTCCGGTATATTTCTTGATGGCATCGTTCATTGTCAGACGTGCGAATGGCTTTCCAAGGTCAATTTCCACGCCGTTGTAAGAGATCTTGGTAGATCCGCATACTTTTTCAGCGAGGTAACGGAACATGGATTCGGTCAGTTCCATCATGCCCTCGTAATCGGTGTATGCCTGATACAGCTCCATCAGGGTAAATTCCGGATTGTGACGGGTATCAACACCCTCGTTACGGAATACACGGCCGATCTCGTATACACGCTCCAGGCCACCAACGATCAGTCTCTTTAAGTAAAGTTCCAGGGAAATACGAAGCTTTACATCCTCATTTAATGCATTGTAATGTGTCTCAAATGGTCTTGCTGCCGCACCGCCTGCGTTTGCAACAAGCATCGGAGTCTCTACTTCCATAAAATCACGGTCTGCTAAGAAGTTACGGATCTCCTTTAAAATCTTGGAGCGCTTTACAAATACTTCCTTGCTCTCCTGATTCATGATCAGATCAATGTATCTCTGACGGTAACGCATATCCGTGTCGGTCAGTCCATGGAATTTCTCCGGAAGAATCTGTAAAGACTTGGAAAGCAGAGTCATCTCCTCCGCATGGATGGAGATTTCTCCTGTCTTTGTGCGGAATGCGTATCCCTTAACACCCCAGATATCTCCGATATCGGATTTCTTGAAGGTTGCATACAGATCTTCTCCGATTGCGTCACGCGCAACATAGATCTGGATGCTTCCCTTGAGATCCTGAATGTTTGCGAAAGATGCTTTTCCCATGACGCGCTTGAACATCATACGTCCTGCGATGGATACGTGGACCGGATCGGCATCCATGATGCTTCTTCTCTCCTCATAATCTGCTTTGACTGCCTCTCTTGCAGCTGCCTCGTCCATACCATCGGTATTAACTGCCGGTCTGCCTGCCAGGAGTTTCTCTTCGTGTGCATTGTAAAGATCCTTCACATCTGATGTGTGATGGGTTACGTCATATTTGGTAATCTGAAACGGATCCTGTCCCGCTTCCTGCAGATTTGCAAGCTTTTCACGGCGCACCTTTAACAGCTGGTTGACATCCTGCTGCTGTCCGCCCTGCTTTCCGTTATTCTGTCCTGCCATTTTCATTTCCTCTCTTAATCTACGGTTGATCTCTGGATCTCGAGTACCTTGTAAGATAACTCTCCAGCCTGTGTCTCTACGGTAATAGTATCGCCTACTTTTTTACCTAACAGTGCGCGGCCTACCGGTGATTCATTACTGATCTTTCCCTTTAAGCTGTTTGCCTCTGTGGAACCAACAATCTTGTACTCTAACTCATCGTTGAACTCGCAGTCGAGAATCTTTACCTTACATCCGATGCTGATCTTCTCCAGATCGACCTCTTCCTCAACAACGACTTCGGCATTCTTTAAGATCTTTTCGATCTCCTCGATACGCGCCTCGATGTCTCTCTGCTCGTCCTTTGCTGCATCGTATTCTGCGTTCTCGGACAAGTCACCCTGCTCACGGGCTTCTTTGATCTTCTGAGCAACTTCCTTACGCTTTACAACTTTGAGATTCTGCAGTTCGTCTTCGAGCTTTTTCAGACCTTCATAGGTCAAGATATTTTTCTTATCCATTTGATTTACCCCTGATTCTATATTTTTTATATGCAGCTTTTTGAAAAAAGCGCATAAATAATCCACAATAACCTAGGTATTATAGCGAATTGTCCACATTCTGTCAAGATATTCTCCTTCAAACCGGACTGCCGCTCATCCGTGAAGTTACCGCCCGCCCCACACCGTGTCCACCCAGCAACCTGAACAGCAATTCCATGAACATCGACACAGCTTTCTATGCATCAGACGAAATACTCCATCAATAGTGTCTCCAGCTGTTCGTAATTTTCCACCTGATTGATTGCCACACGCAGCCGTGCTCCATGCGGATATCCGGCGGTATACCACGCTGCATGCTTGCGGATCTCACGGATACCGATATACTCTCCTTTAAACTCCAGCATCATCCGGGCATGACGCAGAATCATCTGTGCCACCTCCGATGCCGGCGGCTTCTGCAGATGCTCTCCCGTTTCAAAATAATGCAGGATCTGCCGGAAAATCCACGGATTTCCCTGTGCCCCCCTTGCAATCATGAAGCCATCACATCCGGTCTGTTCTTCCATGGCAATCACATCCTCCGCCGTAAGCAGATCTCCGTTTCCGATGACCGGAATCTTTACGGCTTCTTTTACCTGACGGATAATGTCCCAGTCTGCCTTACCGGAATAGAACTGCTCCCTGGTCCGTCCATGCACAGCAACTGCTGCCGCACCGGAAGCTTCTGCAATCTTTGCCATCTCCACCGCATTGACATGCTCATCATCAAACCCTTTGCGGATTTTTACCGTAACCGGTTTTTTGATCGCTTTTACCGTCTTTTCAATAATCTCTCCTGCGAGTTTTGGATTTTTCATGAGTGCCGAGCCTTCCCCGTTGTTCACAATCTTTGGCACCGGGCAGCCCATATTCAGGTCAAGAATATCAAATGGGCGATCCTCAATCTGATGTGCAATCTCAGCAATAATATCCGGATCTGATCCAAACAACTGCAAAGACACCGGGTTTTCCCGCGGATCAATCGTCAGAAGTGCCTGTGTATTACGGTTTTTATAGAGAATTGCTTTGGCACTTACCATTTCCATGCACAGAAGCCCTGCCCCCTGCTCTTTGCACAACAAGCGAAATGGCAGGTCGGTTACGCCTGCCATAGGAGCTAATATTAAATTGTTTGGCAGTGTCACACTGCCGATCTGAAGTGGTCTGATCATAACTATTTTATTTTCCGATTCTGTTTTTTATACACAAGATTGATCCCTTTTAACGTCAGGTTCGGATCGTAAATATCCACAGCATCCGTCTCATTGGCAATGATGCGGCCAAGTCCTCCAGTTACAACGGTTTTGATGTTTTCAAGTCCGACTTCGGCTTTCACGCGGTTAATAATATATTCGGTCTGCCCGATCTGTCCGTACACAAGCCCTGCCTGCATACTTGTGATCGTGTCTTTTCCGAGAATTGATGCCGGCTTTTTGATCTCGATCTCCGGAAGTTTTGCAGCATCTTCCCACAAGGCTTTTGCCGAAATCCGGATTCCGGGTGCTGTGATCCCTCCCTGAAAGGCTCCGCTTTCATCCACATAATCATAGGTTGTGGCAGTACCGAAATCAATGACAAGCACCGGACCTCCGTATATTTCATATGCCCCGACTGCATCCACAATACGGTCAGCTCCGATCTGCTGCGGATTCGGTGTCACGATGCGGATTCCCGTTTTGATGCCCGCCTCCACCACGATCGGTGTGATATGGAAATATTTGACAAGTCCGCCCCTCAGGGAATGCATCACATTCGGCACAACGGAACAGATGATGGCATCCTTAATTTCTGTCGGATGAATATCGTTCTGCTCCAGCAGATTCAAAAGCATCATGCCGTACTCATCCGATGTCCGTGGCATTTTTGTCGTAATACGAAAACTTGCGGCGATCTCATCGCCCTGAAACACCCCGCAGGTAATATTCGTATTTCCAACATCTATGGTTAATATCATTTGTCTTCCTCCTCGTCCAGTGCCTCTAAGCCCTCGCCCAGATACAGAACTTTGTAATACATCTCAAGTGCTTCCAGCAATTCCCTTTTTTCGTTGCGCAGCTGCTTGATTTTCAGCACACTTCCGATCTCATCATAGCAGAAATCGCCTTCTTCGCAGGAAGTGCGAAGTTCCAGATTTCCCGCTTCATCAAATACCAGCTCCAATACTCCGCCGATATCCTCGGTGTAAATGACGCACATGATTTTTAACTCATCACGGATGGACTGTGGAAGTCCGTTGAAGTTCTCATTCAGATAAAATTTTTTCTGGTATGCGTTGGATACGCACAATACTACCTCATTTGACTCTTTAGACATATCCATAGATTCCTCTCACGGAGACTTCTCCGGAAGACACCAGTTTTCTTGACTCCCAGGTGTCTACGATCAGTTCTCCCTTTTTTGTAATTCCCATAGCCTTTCCCTCAAATGGCTCCTTCGGGTCCAGCACGCGCACCTGCCGGCCACGGTTCACAAGCAGCTGATCGTACTCTTCCTGTAATGCTGACAGATCCTCGGTTTGCAGATAGATCGCATACAGCCGTTCAAATTCTTCCAGAAATGCCTCAATCAGATCTGCACGGTGCACACGTTTTCCGCACTCCAGCAGCAGGGAACCTGCATGATCCTGCAGTTCTTCCGGGAAGCTTTCATTGTGCACATTAATTCCGATTCCGATCACTATATGGTTGATATAGTCAAACTGTGCACTCATTTCCGTAAGAATACCACAGATCTTCTTACCATTTATGACAATATCATTCGGCCATTTGATCAAAGCCTCTGCTCCCGTCACCCGGTGCATTGCATTTGCCACTGCCATCGCTGTCACGAGGGTCAGCATGGATGCATGGTTCGGATTGATGTCCGGTTTGAGCATGAGTGTCATATAAATTCCCGTTCCCGGAAGGGAATCCCATGACCGTCCGCGACGTCCTTTTCCCGCAGTCTGCTGATCCGCTACCACAAAAGTTCCGGACGGATGTCCTTCTTCTGCCAGTTCTTTTGCTTTCGTATTCGTGGAATCAATCTTGTCAAAATAATACGTTTCCGCGCCTGCCCATTCGGTCTTTCGGATGCTTGCCAGCTCCACTTCATCCATACGATCTGGCACAGATACCAGATGATATCCCTTATTCTGCACCGCCTCAATCTCATAACCGGCCTCTTTCAGCTGATTAATTGCCTTCCAGACAGCGGTCCGGGATACGCCAAACTGATTGCACAGCTCCTGACCGGACACATATCCGTCCGTCTCACGGAGCAGTCTTAAAATTTCTGCTTTCATAATCATACTTTCCATTCACAAAAATATGTAAACGTTTTTTCTTAGTCAGATAACGTTGCCTTCATGATCGCCTTGATGGAATGCATACGGTTCTCAGCTTCATCGAAGACAACGGAGCGCTCACTTTCAAATACCTCATCGGTCACTTCCAGCTCGGATAATCCAAACTTTTCATAAACCTGTTTTCCGATCGTGGTCTTTAAATCATGGAATGCCGGCAGACAATGCATGAAGATCGCGCTGTCCTTTGCATTTTTGAATGCATTGGCATTGACCTGATACGGTTTCAGGTCATTGATACGCTCTGCCCATACTTCTTCCGGTTCACCCATGGATACCCATACATCTGTATAAATGACATCAGCATCCCTGGTTGCTTCCGCAACACTGTCTGTCAGTGTGATGGTTGCTCCTGTCGTAGATGCCACGTCCACACAATAATCCACAAGCTTCTTGTCCGGATAATATTTTGGATTGGTGCAGGCAACAAAATGCATACCAAGCTTTGCGCAGGTAACCATCAGAGAATTGCCCATATTGTAACGGGCATCCCCCATGTATACAAACTTCACACCCTTAAGTTTTCCAAGATGCTCCTTGATGGTAAGCATATCGGCAATCATCTGTGTCGGATGGGATTCATTGGTCAGTCCGTTCCACACCGGAACCCCTGCATATTTTGCCAGTTCTTCCACGATTTCCTGTCCGTATCCACGATATTCGATTCCATCAAACATACGTCCCAGAACACGTGCGGTATCCGGAATACTTTCCTTTTTCCCAATCTGGGAACCGCTCGGATCAAGATATGTCACATGCATACCCAGATCATGTGCGGCTACCTCGAAAGAGCATCGGGTTCTTGTACTTGTCTTCTCGAAAATCAGTGCAATATTTTTTCCAACCAGACTGTCATGCATGATTCCCTGATGTTTCTTCTCTTTCAGCTCTGCGGACAGATCCACAAGATACAGGATCTCCTCCGGTGTAAAATCCATCATTTTTAACAAATTACGTCCCTTTAATGTCATTGCTCTTCCTCCTTAAGTGTACGTTGAAAACATTTTACTCCATTTGCCGGAATTTTACAACAATGGTATGGAAAATTGACCGATCAAAAAGGAGCTCTGCCTTTCGACAAAGCTCCTGGATTTTTAAGTTTAATAAAATACAATCGGTCCTACAACCGTTCCCGCATGACCGCTGGATGCCAGTTTGAAGTATTTTGCTCCACCTGTCGGATCACTGCCGTTTAATGCGGCTCTCGCTGCCTGTCTGGCGCTTGCGCTGACACCGCTGGCAAGTCTTGCTTCAAGCCTGCCGGAAGATGCCGGTCCAAACTGACCTCTCTGATAGATAACTCCGTAGATAGAATTTGCAAATCCGCCGCTTCTGACACGATTAACAACAACCGCTCCAACCGCTGTCATACACTGTACGCTGGTTCCTCCGGCCTCACACTGTACAAGTGCTGCCAGAAGTGTCTCTTCATCCGCACTTGCGGCAATCGACGCATTCTGTGTTGTCTGGGAAGATGCCGACTGACCGGATGATGATTTCTTTTCAGCAGAAACAGAAGCATTCTTCTTCGCTTCTTCCGCTGCCTTTTTCTCTTCTGCAGCCTTGATTGCTGCCTGTTCTTCCTCAATGGTGACTGCTTTGCCTGTATCCAGTGTGACGGTCACATAATCGTCACTCACATAACAGGTATCTGAACCAACTTTGACGGCAATCCATCCGTCTGTTTCTTCGGCTTTTGTATTCACATCCATGTGCTCACCCGATGCAACGGTTTTCACTACCTCCGCATCTGTGTCTGGCGCTTTACGAATACGAAGACCGTCAATGGAAACCTTCGCAACCGTATCACAGTGCTTCTTTGCATAATTTAATGCATCTGTTCCTGTCACACAATATTCATTCTTTACATATCCTGTTACATTGCCGGACTCAATCTTTGTCCAGGTATCGCCTGCTTCTTTCACAACTGCGCGATCCCCTTTGTACATCTTTCCGACAATTTCGGAATCAGAATCTGCCTTTTCGCGAACGTAAAGAAAATCATCCACCTTCGCCATCAGCTTATTCTGCCACTCCTGTTCCTCTTCGGAAACAGTTTCCTTTTCTGTGGTTTCTTCTTTTTTTGTATCATTCCCGGATATAACCGTTCCATCTGCTGTTGCCGCAACCAAAGCCGCATTTGTCTTTTCAACAGAAATATATCTGTCCAGATAGTCTGCCGACTCCAATTCATATTCATTCATGGCAGATGCCACTCCGGCAATTCCGTTATTGACAAACTGTGTGTCTGCTGCATCCTTTGCTGCAATATTCACTCCATTACCGGTAACTGCAGTGACCGCAAGTGTGAGTGCCAGTCCCGACACGATTACACTTTCCATCACCTTTTTGCTTGCTTTCATTGATGAACCTCCGTAGTTTGTTTCATCCACATCTCAACCGTGGATTCGTAACATTTTATGCAATAAGTATTACACTTATGTTGCGTTTTTAAACACTTTATTTCATTTGTTACAAGTTTGTTACGTGGCTCATTGTAGCACAGAAATTCCTGTTTGTCAAATTTTAGTAAAAAAATGGGTGGTGCTCTCCACTTTTACTCATATTCCGTTTAAAAAATGGGTGTGCGTTTTCACTGCACACCCATGCCGGTTTTGAAAATGTTACATATTTTATATTCCTGTGTCAATTTATGTATTGTTTTTGATAAAAAACATTCCACTATGGGAAAATTTCCTGCAAAACAGTTGAAATTATGCGGTTTTCTTCCTCATCCTCATGTAAATTTTTATTTTGCACGTTCTCCGGTGATACACTTTTTTCTTCTTTCTTTTTCGGCTTGTCCATGTGTTTTTTTAAGTACAATTCCAGGCGTCTTCTGCACCGGTTTGCTTTTTTCTGTTGCCGCACAATACAAAATACCCCAATTGTTAAAAATAAAAAAAGTATGATCTGCAAACCCATAATCATTAACTCCATTTCATTTTGCCACCTGCTGATCCACATCAGTATTGTCATATCTGCTCCCATCCTTTCATATTATATAAAATCATTTCTTACTGTATAAATCTTATTATAATGAAAGAACGTCATCACCGGAATATCCTTTCGGTCGCAAGTTTCGACATATGTCGTTACTGCCCATGTTGCTTGACATTTCTATATGGATCATATAGAGTTGACTTAAGTAAAGAAAAGAGGAAATATCGAATGGCTAAATCAAAGAAAATTGTTATGACCGGTGGCGGAACTGCCGGACATGTTACTCCAAACATTGCCCTTATGCCGGCACTTCAGGAAGCCGGTTATGAAATTACATATATCGGTTCCTACAACGGAATGGAAAAAGAACTTATCGAAGCACAAAAAATCCCTTATATCGGAATTTCTTCTGGAAAACTTCGCCGTTATTTTGACTGGAAAAACTTCTCCGACCCTTTTAAAGTATTAAAAGGATATGGGCAGGCAATCTCCATCCTGCGCAAACTCAAACCGGACGTTGTCTTTTCCAAAGGTGGATTTGTGTCTGTTCCGGTTGTCCTTGCCGCAAAGCACTGCCATATTCCGGCAATTATCCACGAATCCGATATCACACCGGGACTTGCAAACAAAATCGCAATCCGCGGTGCAAAAAAAGTATGCTGTAATTTCCCGGAAACCATGAAATACCTTCCAGCGGAAAAAGCAGTTCTTACCGGTTCACCGATCCGCCGGGAACTGTTCCACGGAGATGCGGAAAAATCTCTTCACTACTGCGGTTTCCCGGATCACAGCAAACCGGTACTCCTGATCGTCGGCGGAAGTTCAGGTTCCAAGGTCATCAATGAAGCGGTACGGAAAGTGCTTCCGGAACTGTTAGAACAGTTTTATATCATTCATCTTTGTGGAAAAGGAAACCTTGATGAGAAATTAAAAGGCGTGGTTGGCTATGCGCAGTTTGAATATGCAAGTGCAGAACTGACCGACATGTTTGCCCTGGCAGATCTTGCCATTTCCCGCGCAGGAGCGAATTCCATCTGTGAGCTTCTTGCATTACACAAGCCAAACATCCTGATTCCGCTTTCTGCCGCTGCCAGCCGTGGTGATCAGATTTTAAATGCGAAATCTTTTGCAAAGCAGGGATTTTCTTATGTGATTGAGGAAGAAAAACTGACCGATCAGACATTACTTGATGCAGTACGCGAAGTATATGCCGACCGTGAAAAATACATCCGTACCATGTCAGAGAGCGGTCAGATGGATTCCATCGGAACGATATTAAAACTGATTGAAAGTGTTTCTAAATAATTCACACGCCAAAACAAAAAACATGCATATCTGCTGTACGTTTTTCCAGCGATATGCATGTTTTTGTATATAGAGATACAGATTTTTTACATCTTCATCTTATCACAGATTTCTTTCATCTCATCATCGGAAAGAGATAAATGCTCCCACTCAGGAACTGCCTGATCTCCTGCTTTACGCGGAATCAGATGCATATGGAAATGAAATACGGTCTGTCCTGCTGCTTCTCCGTTATTCTGAAGCACATTGTAACCGTCACATCCCAACACTTCTTTTTCGTGTGTAATAACTTTCTTTGCAAGCTTTGCAGCCTTTGCGAGTACTTCATCATCAATCTCAAACATATTTGCATAGTGCTGTTTCGGCAGAATCAGCGCATGTCCCTTTGCTGCAGGACTTGCATCCAGAATCACACGGAAATCCGCATCTTCGTAGATCGTATTGGTCGGAATATCTCCGTTTGCCAGTTTACAAAAAATACAATTGTCATCTCTCATTTTTTTGCCTCCTAAAATACAAATATCTGATCGAGCATACGAAGCGTTTTAAAATTCCCTTTCGCTGTCATCTCACCCGTCATAAACGCTCTCTGGAATGTCATCCGTCCGTCAATGATTGACTGCAGAACATCTCTGCTTAATTTTGCAACCACATCAATCTTTTCTTCCTGACCGTAATGAATCTCCAATTCTCCGTTTTGAATTGCCACATACAATGGCTTTTTGATTCCTTCGATAATAAAGGAATAGCTGGCAGCAAAATCCTCAGTAGATACAAAATGACTTTCCAGTTCTTTCACAAACGGTGTATCCATATCATCATCCGGTTTTCCAAGCATATCTTTGAACATCGATGCCAGTTCCTCAATATCCTCTTTCTGCTGCTTCACATAAGTATCATCCGATACATACTTCGAGAGCTGCTCGCTCTCCTGTGGTGTCAGATTCAGCTGCTGCGTCCGCAGAACACTCTGCTTTACTGCCTGATTACTGGTCGGAAGATTTTTGATCTTCTGGGAAATGGTCCGGTACAGGTTTTCCGCTTTCTTTTCAATGATCAGCGTATAATCTTTATTCTGCTTGAATTCCACCAGATCCTCTACATATCCGCATAACCCTGCACATGGTAATCCACCCAGAATCTCCCATGCATTCATCAGAGTCAGTTCTCCCTCGCGCTCTCCATAGGTTGTGGACATAACAATCGGCTGCATATAGGTATGGCTGATTTTTTCCTTATCACCATATAACCAGCAGGCATCCAGAAACTGCTGCATATAACCACCGATTCCCAGCCACTCAATCGTTGTGGCAAGAATAATTCCGTCTGCCTCTTTGAACGTCAGCGGAAGGGTTGCAATTTCATTCTTATGCTCATATATATTGAATCGTTCAATGTTTACCCGAAGTTCCCGTAAAACATCTTCCATCTTTTTTAATACATACAGTGTCGGGTCATCCAAAAGTCCCCGGCCTCCATAATACACGTTGATTTTCATCGGTATACTCTCCTTGCTTTGATACTAATTAGTATAGGGATTTTCCCCCGATAAATCAACTGCTTTACGAGGTTTCCGGTATAAAATAATTGCAAGAACAAATCCCATTGCAAGGCCACCGATGTGTGCCCAGTTGTCCACATCCACACTGGTAATTCCATAATACAGGCTGATCACAATCATAAAAAGCAGCCCTTTGCCTGTAAGAGATTCATATCTTCCTTTGTGTATCATCACAATCCACAGCAATGCCCCGATAATACCGAAAATAGCACCGGATGCCCCTGCCGATACATCATACTTTCCCCGTGCGATCATTTGCACATAGGACAGTGTACTTCCTCCCACACCGGCGATCAGATACAGACACAGGTATTTGATATGCCCCATCGCCTTCTCCAGAATCGGACCGGCACAGATCAGTACCAGCATATTATTCAAAATATGTTCAAATCCAAAATGCATAAAAGTAGCTGTAAACAGTCTCCAGTATTCTCCCTGCTTCACATATGGCGGCCAGACCGCCCCCATTCTTACCATAAACTCCGAATTTTCCGTATTTCCAAGGATTTCCAGAATCACATAAACAAGAACATTCACAGCGACAAATCCCACGGTTACAAATGGAAGTTTCTTTTTTTGTGACATACTTTTCCCTCCTGATTTTTTCACATGCTATCAGTATACTCACTTCCATTTGGAAAGACAAGGCAGTTAGCAAAAACGATATCGGACATCCGCGAAACGGACCATGTCATTACTGTTTAATTTTCTTCTCTCTTTGTAAGCCAGCGGCTCATCATTCACAAACGTACCATTTGTCGAATTTAAATCTTCAATATAATAGATCTCTCCATCATGATCAATCCGCGCATGCAGCTGACTAATCGTATCTGCCTGTATTTGTATGTCCGCATCGGGACCGTACCCGATTCTTGTCATTTTCTTTGTAACACAGATATCCTCGTAAGATTCAGCTCCCTGATACAACAACATTCCCCTGACTTTCCCTGTCATGCTGTTCAGGCATACCGTCGGCCGATATTCGGGTTGTGCCACCGTTTTTATTACTTCCTCCGGATATACAACCGCAGACTTCGAAGGTTTTCTGGTATCCTGCAGGCATTCCCTACTCCCATGATAAGATTCATATACCTGTTTTTCGGTTTCTTCCTCTTCCAGAAGACCTATTTCTATCAGTAGCTTTTTTAATTTTCTGATCCACGCCTTCTGCTCCTTTTTCTTTCCCTCCTTTTTCTTTCTGTTGGCTCTTTTTACAGTTTCATCTTTTCTTTTTTTGTCTGGATGATCTTCATATTTTCTTTCCAAAACTACGGATTGATTGTTTTCCTCTTTCCAAACTTTTTCCGTTCCATTTACCCCGGGTTCCTCCGCAACATCTTTTTGGCCCTCATTTTGTCTGGATCTTACAATTTCATCCCGGATATCTGTAATAGAATAACCATCCAGAAGCGTCTTCTCATAAATTCCATATGCGGCCTTTACCGCCTGTGTATCTTTATGATCCACCTTTGTAAGCAAAAATTCCATCAACTGCTGAAATTCTGTCTCAATGGTTCCACTCCCACCCGGATATACGGTAAAAATAATTTCCTGGTTGCTGTTGGTAATAAATATTAACTCGGGATCCAGCATCAGGCAATTGGTCTGAATCAGATTCCATTCCAGAATCTCCATCTCACTGCAAATGCTCATAATCAGTTTTTCAATGAAAGAAATATCTACTTCTTTTACCCTGCAATACATATCAAGCGACTGTTTGCCGGATATGTTATACCAGTACTGTCCCTCCCCATCCATATATGCCTTTTCCACCGCAAGAAGTCCCGGCAATTTTCTCCTCAGCATCAGCTTTTCATCCAGCCCCGCATGGATTCCTGCTGCAATTTTCATAAAACTTCCTGTAAGATTTCTTTCATATACTATTTCCCGATTGATCATTTTTTCACCTCTTTTAATGTCTGATACTGATAAAAGGAATCTACTGCCCACATATCTTCCATCTGCTTTTCTTCATGCTCCTCACGTACTTCATGCAACAAATCAATTCCTGTACACATAGCTGCTGCCATCGTCCATATCAGAACCGGTATAATCACAGCCGCCTCTACGGTATAACTTCCTCTCCATTTCATATTTTCTCCTTTTATCCCTGTAATCCCCACATGACCAGATGTGCCCCTAGCAGAAATGGTACAAACGGAAACTCGGATCTTCTGTTTTTATGTCCGAATACCAGCAAACCAAGAGCCGTAATTCCCGCAATGGTAATGGCAATCATGACAATTCCCATTATTTCACCCAGTGCATAAAAACATCCCATACCTAAAATTACCAGACCGTCTCCATACCCAATACTTTCCCTTGTACTCCAGGCCAGTATAAGCATAAATATCCCCGGCAATAATCCCAAAAACCATACCGGATTTTTCCAACAGCCCCCCATCAGTGATATGGTCATGCCTGATATTCCCAGAAGCAAAATTGCCCAGCCATGAAGTTGCTGTTTTCTCATATCTTCCCAGGAGAGTCCTGCCAATCCAAACGTCAATATGCACATTCTGATCATTTCATAGTTATTCTGCATGATTTTACCTCACCCCCGTATTCGCACCACATTTACCACAGGCTCTTTTTCCTCCCGTCTCTTCCAAAAGGATCAGATAAATAGTTCTTTTTAGCCCACTGCAGGCAAGATCACTATGATAACAGGTTCCATAATCCGTCACATACACCTTTCCGGCAACATGATTTTTTGCCACGCACCCGGAACATGCGCTGTACTTATGTTCATTTTTGTTTCTCATACTGCTGATCTGTGCATAATCCGTACTTTTAATACTCAAATCCAGATAATGGCACTTTCTGCTCCTGTGATAAACAGTTCCATGTTTTGTAACATACACATAATCACTCTGCTTTCCATCTGTACGGTCGCCAATCCACTTATGGCTCTTACTTTTCTGACAGATACCAACACCCTTTACCTCAAAAAAGCTAATTGGAATTTTAATGTAATAATTAACCTGCAAATTAATATAATTTCCTGACAGATCGGATTTTGCCATCGTAATCGCATGTTTTCCACCGCGAATATATTTTTCCGGCAGGCTGTACGTTCCCAGCTCCTTTCTAAAATACGCTTCCGCAGATACCAGAAGCCCCGTTTGCGATGAAACCGCAGATGCTTCACATGCTGTTTTTCTGCTTGCATAATTCAACGCCTCCTGAACTTCTGTCTGAATCTGCAATACCCGAAAGAAAAATAAGAGCGTAAGGAAAAACACGGCTGCTACAGGAATAATCACGGCTGCTTCCAGCGTATACGATCCCTTAAAAAAGGAACATAAGGATGCCTTTTGGCAAGGATGTTCTCCCAGGTTATAGATATCGTCTTGCGGATTCGAATCTATTGGTTCGTTTATTATCTTATGAATACATGCCTGCTTCGGAAAAGGTTGATATTTGAGGGTAATTGTTGGTTTCCACTGTCCAAAAGACATCCTTACATCCCCTCCTTCCCATGAAAATAACTATATCCGGAATGATTTTGAATCCGGAATCCATTTGAGAAATTTTCAAGGATGGATACAAAGCCAAGAAATACCGGTTGGAATTCATAGGTGGCAGTAAGCTCAGTTTCACACAAAACGTGGTCCATCTGAAAATTTTCGTACCCTTCCTGTGTCTGTACATACGCTTCCTCCACATCCATGGTGCGCATTGCAAGGGTATTTCCCTTATGAAACAAAAGCAAAATGGCAGCATATTGTCCATAATCCAATCCCTGAGAACAATCTTTCGCCACAGACCAGCCCGACAAAAGTTCCGGAATCATATGTACATTTGAAGTCCAGTCCGCATCACTTTTTATCATTGTAATTTTCCCACCGGACAATAGTGTCCTTACATCTAACACACTTTCTGCAAATGCCCACGCTACTAAGATTCCGTATTTTACAGCTTCGATTACGGCCGGATTTGCGGATACTCCCGCCAACGTGACCGCAAGTGCCATTGCCTCTGATTGTCGCTGGGAAGATGCGGTTAATGAGGCCATATTTAACGGTTCTCTCATTGCCAGCAGCTCCGAAACCACAATTTTTAAATTATCCGCGTCATTTCTTTTTCCGCCCAAAACATACTCCAGCTCATATTCCAATACGCGATCCTGCTTTTTTTCCACATAGTTTCCAAGATAATTCACCAGATACTGATAAAACAATACTTTTTGATACCAGTCTGTTCCCACATAAGAATCCATCGTACCTTTTTCCAGACTTCTGTGTGAAACAGTTTCTTCTATATTAATAGATTTTCCGGATACCTTTGTATTTTCCGGCAAAACAAGGGATAGTACCCCTTCTTTTTTTACTTCTGTCACCGTTTCTAAAGGATTCTCTGTTGGCGTTGCCTTTTCTCCAGAATCCTCTTTCTTTGTTTTATCCCCCTGACGCGCTTCCCCTTTTAACTGCCGGGATGATGAATTACCTGCCCCCTCCGTTTCATATTTTTCCGGATGCTTCAGTGCATCCATTGCATCTGCAATACCCTCATCCGGATTTTTATAGTCCTTTTTTACTTCTTTTACTGCTTCATAATGATTGTAGACGGACTTTGCCATCTCATATGCAATATTCTTTTTCATATAAGTACACACAGCCTTCTGAAATACGACACCATTCTGATCTGTCAGCAATCGATAGGGGTCATACCTTGCATCTGTCATCTCCGCGGTCAACAGACTCATCCCGGAAAGCAAAGTTTTTTGTTCTTTGCTTCCAAGATGATCCAATGTAAGGCCACGCAACTGTGCTTCCCGGTTATTAAAACATAATTTACCTTCTGTATCATCCACCCGTACTCCAAGAATTTTGTATGTTTCCCACAAAGGACTGCAATAATCGGCAAAAACGGATTCCAAAACCGTATCCGTATTCATATACAATACTTTCTGAAGTTCATAATGTCTCGCTGCTTCTAAAAGTGTAAAAAGAAGCTGCGCCACCAGCATCAGTGAAAGGGCTGCAAACACAGTAATACTCGCCTTTCTCCTCACTATACCTCCCCTGTGCGTTCTTTAATCGTGTTGAAAATATCAGAAACCAGCGTTGTCAGTTTTTTCTTGAACAACACAACAATTCCTATCAGCACCACAACGATCAACACCATTTCTACAACTCCTACCCCATCTTCTTCCATCAAAAAGTTTTTAAATCCTAACATAATTTTTCCTCCTTATACTTGAAATGACAGCATTGCCGGAATCATAATGATGGCAATCACGATGCCAAGCATCATCATGAGTGGCAACAGCATTTTCGTTCCTGCCTCTTCTCCCAATTTACAGGCCAGTGCTTTCCTTTCTTCCAGTGCATTCTCCGATTCCTGTTCCAAAAGTTTACATAATCCCCTGCTTCCGGTCTGTAAATTCTGTAAAAGAATCCGAATGAGTCTCTGATACTCTCCCAAATCCACTCTTTCTCCAAATTTCTGGTATGCAAGACGTTCACTTTCCCCGTCCAGGATTTCGTGATTCGTTATTATCATTTCTTCATAGATATACCGTTCTTTTATTTGTTTTTTCTGCCTTTTATCAGAGTATTGAGCGGAAATTCTATTCCATGCCTGTTTTAATGACATGCCTGCTCCCAGTAAAATCAGAAGTTTACTTACAACTTCCGCATAATCCAGTTTCATCTGCTCTTTTTTTATATGATCTGCAGTACGTTTTCTCTCCAGAACAATTCCCGCCATCAGGAAACAGACAAGCACCTCAAAAAACAAAATTTTCCATACCAGATGCTGTTTTTTTTCTTTCCATTGCAGCTTCACCCCTGCCGCCTGATCCGGCAGCGTCAGATACCTTTCCCCTTCCTGCGTACTCTGCTGCTCCACTTCAGCTGCAATTTCATGAATGACCTTTTCCTGCTGCGACATCACTTTCGGGTATACTTGAAAAGAAAACGTATATTCCTCCCGGTACTTTTCACAGGTAAGTGCCACACTCGCCTGTACAAGTTCTCCTTGGGGATCTAATTGATCCTCCCGGATCGTTCCATCCACGTCCACTGCATTGTATTGATCCAATGTCCAGTCGGCTTTTACCAATCCTTTCACATAGCTTGGCTTCATATGCACCTGCTCTGTTACATGTGCAGCCTCTTCTCCCTCTGGGAAAAAGGTTTCGTCTATTTCCTTTTCTGCCCGGGAAAAATAGGATTGTGCTGTCTTTTCATCAATACATTGTGCAGGAACGCTTACCTGATAGTCATAATTTTTCAGTTTCTCCCCTGCATTCAGCGTAAGTTCCACTTCCTGCCGCCCACTGCCCGGACTGCCCCGGATAATTCTGTTTTTATCGTCCATACTGCGATCGGAAAATTCCATATATGCCCCAAGCAGCAATAACAGAATACAAACAACCGCTGCTTCTATTATTTTTTTCCTTCTCACACTTCCCCCTCTACATATGTATTGTCATTATTTTCTCTGCCAGTACAATCGCCCCACCATAAGCTGCAAGGCATACTGTCATAAACAATGCCCCTGCCACATTTCCATATAAAACATTCAGGAAATCCATGGATGTCACCTTCAGATATAACAAAATGAACAACGGTATCACATTCATTACTTTCTGTTCCATCTTTCTAGAAGCAATCTGTACCTGAATCTCCCTCTCTGTTTCATGGCGCACCCGCATGTGCCGGGATGTTGCATCAATAATTGTCACAAAATTTCCACCGCTGCGTTTTGCAAATGAAAAAACTTCGGAAAAACTTGCAATATCCATATTTCCACTTCGGGTTGAGAAATCTCCCAGCAGCAGCTCCAATGGTTGATTGAGGCTGATGGAACAATTCATCTCCTTTACCTCCTGATACATATAGGACCTTTTCCCATATAATGCGAGTATTTCTTTTTCTGCCTCTTTCCACGCATTTTCTATAGAGAAACCAGCAAGTAAAGCCGCACTGATACTCCGGAGAGTATCCACAAATTCCTTCGCAAGCTGTAATTGCATCTGCTCTTCCCCTGCTTTTTTCTGACGCTTCATGAAAAACCAGATAAAAACAGGAAAAAATACTATCCCCAGCCAGCTGGCATAAAATAAATACGCAATTGCCACTGTCAGCAGCCCCGCCAAAGCAATGCTTCTACAGACCTCCTTCCGGCTCAGATGATACACGCGATAATCCATCTTCTATCTCTCCCTTCTCCCGGGTCAGCCCTGCCATCTCCAGTTTTTTACGATTCTTTAATATGCCACAGTGCTTCCACTTCCAGCTGCCCTCGGTTCCTTCCAGCTGATAAATCGGAGAAATCTGAATCTCGCCATTTTCCACTCCGCATACCTCTGTAATTTCCAATACTCTGCGGCTTTTATCCGGTAATCTTCCCAGATGAACGATCAGGTCTATCCCGGATGCAATCTGTTGTCTGATTGCAGCAATCGGCAGATCCATCCCCATCAGTACCATCATTTCCAGACGGGAAAGAATATCTCTGCTTGAATTTCCATGGGCGGTAGATAATCCGCCATCATGTCCGGTGTTCAATGCCT
>ERZ1673700.1828-NODE-1828-length-18736-cov-11.755848_pt1 | contig 18736 bp, 15 predicted proteins | sample MGYA00580230_ERZ1673700 | MGnify/ENA primary metagenome ERZ1673700 (study PRJEB41218, sample SAMN15661782) | gut metagenome | host: Homo sapiens | place: Canada: London | collected 2015-08-20/2019-03-30 | study: EMG produced TPA metagenomics assembly of...
AAGCCCTAAAAAATTAATTTATGCGAAAAATTAATTAATAAATTTTATTTAAAAAACTCTTCCCTTACTACCAAAATAGAATCTTTCAAATAATCGCTTTCAATATAATTAATATAATTAAGCGAACTATAATCTATTATCTTTTTAATCTCTTTAAGTATCTCAATTCCATTGTTATTCTTAAAAGCTTTTTCAATATTCTTAATTTGTTTTTCGGTAAAAATATTATATTCAATTCCCTTAATAATTTTTTCAATATATTCTCTATCGTTTAAAGAAATTTCAAGCCCCATAATTTCTTTATATCTTTCAAGTTTAAGTAAAGCGTCAGGTTTATAATTAATTTTTTTAATATTTTTTCTTCTCTCAAAATCGGCAATTAAACTTTCCGCTTTATCGCTCGTCTTAAAAGATTTTTCATTTTCTTGCGCTTTCAAAATCTTAAATATATTTGCCATATTATAATCCATAACAGAATTTTTTAATAATCCTCCAAATATTCCGTTTTCTCCTTTTCTTATTTCAACAAGTCCGTTAAAATCGTTTTCTCTTCTTATAAAAATATTATCCTTCATATTTTTAATTTCTTCCAAAAGATTATTATCTTGATTTAATTTATTGTAAATCTCTCTATATTCAATATCCCAACTTATATCGTTTTCTAAATCTGAAATAATTCCCGCTTCTCTTTTCAAAGAAAACAAAGAATTAATTTCATCGTCTTTTTGAAGTATTTTAGTATCGTTTCCAAAAATAGAATTAATTAAAGTAAGTTTGAAATTAGAAATCTGCCAATTTTTAATATCTTTTTGAGCTTCTAATCTCGGAATAAAATTGTGAATATAAATTTTATCAAAAAGTTTTTTTCCAATTCTATTTATTCTTCCAACTCTCTGAATAACTCTCGTTGGATTATAAGGAATATCATAATTTATAATTATTCCCGCTCTATGCAAATTAACTCCTTCCGAAAGCGTATCTGTAGATATAAGTAAAAAATATTCGCTCTCTTGTTTTCTCTCTTCAAGCGATGCGTCAAAATTCGCTTTAACAGTTTCTCTATTTTTTGAATCTGCAACCGATTTTAAAGGTTTGAGTAAATAATTTAATTCTTCGTCTTTACAAATCGATTCGTATAAATAATCGACAGTATCTTTAAACTCGCTGAATATAATTATTTTTCTTTTATCGTTTTCTTTTTTGAATTTTTTTAATTCTTCTTTCAATTTGAAAAACTTTTTATCTTTTTCAATTCCTATATTTTCCCAATCTTTTTTAATCTCTTTAAGTATTTTTAAATCGTTTTCAAAATCAATAAAAAATTCTTCGCTTAAAACTTCTTTAACATTTTCTATTATATAAGGTCCTTCGTATTTTTTAGAATTATCTTTTATCATTATATCGTTATCATCTTCATAATAATCTTCGTAATTTACATCGCCTCTTTTATAAATAGTATAGCGATTTTTACTAATCCACATTTTTATGTTTTCGTATTTTGCAATCATATTGTCTACGCTCTTTTTAAATGCAAAAATAGAACTTTCAAATCTCCTAACAAGTAAATGCCTCATAAACTTTGCAATATTATTTGAAGACAAATCGGCAAAATCAAAATTCGCATCTTCTCCGTAAACTTCTTTAACAATTTCCGCGCTTTTTCTTTTATCTTCTATAGTTTCTTTTTTTAAATAAATTAAAGGCTTATATCTAACGCCCTTAAAAATATTAGAATTATCTTTATTGTCTTCGTTATCTTCGCTATAAGGACTTATTTTTTCTAAAGTGTCGGAATATAATTTTGATAAATCTCCAAGCTCATAATCATGAAGTTTCGGCTCTTCCACATCGTTAAATTCCGTTTTCTGTTTTTCTAAATCTTTTCTATATTCCGAATCTTCAAGCAAATCGTTTCTCGTTCTTCTTATTATAATCGTATGTATTAAACTCATTATTTCTTTTGCTATCTCTTTACTTTTTTTAATATTCTCTTCTTTTGAGTTTTCCGATTTTTTATATTTCGATTTTAATTCTCTCTCTTCTTTTAATATTTTAATTTTTGCCTCTTCAATATTTTTATTTTTAGTAAGCTTTCTATCGAAAATATCAATTATTGAAAATATATCGGAAGTCGTATTATGCATAGGAGTCGCCGTGATTGCTATAACTTTATTTCCAAAACATATATTAGTTATCATATCATAAGAATAAGTTTTATTATTTACAAATCTATGAGCTTCGTCTATTATAATTAATCTATTTTTTCTATGATTTCTTACATGTTCTAAAGCTTTATCTAAAAGCCCGATACTAAAAACTTTAGCTTTAATTTGAAATTCGCTATTATAATTTTCCCAAGAATCTATTATTTTAGGCGGACAAATAATAATTATCTCTTCTACTTTTTCCTTTAATAAAAGATTTTTCGCTATTGCAGAAGCGATTATACTTTTTCCCAAACCTACTACATCGGAAATTAAAACTCCGTTATATAACATAATTCCGTTTATTCCGCTTTTTATAGCGTCAATTTGATATTTATAATCTCTATAACCATAATCTGCAGGCGAACATAATAATTCTTCTCTATTAATAAATTCAAAATATTCGTATATAACTTTAAGAAATATTTTATAAGGCGAAACAAAATCGTCTTTATCTTTTTTATCTTCGTTAGTCGGTTTAATAATATTTCTAAAAAATTCTTCTTCATTTTTATTATTTAGAATTTCATGAGCTTTATTCCATTCTTCTTCAAAATAATTATAAAGTTCGTTAAAACCGTCCTGTCCTCTAATATTAAGTTCCTTTCTCTCTCTTATTCCAAAATGAGTAAAATTGCTTGAACCTATTACAAACTCGCTCTTTTTTGATTTTTCGTCATATTTAAACAAATATAATTTTGAATGAGTATCTTCTTCCGACTTTCTTATTTCAAGCGTTCCGTTTTTACATTTTTCCTCGAATAATTTTATTATTTCAAAACATTCTTCTTTTTGAGCTTCCGATTTTGTATATTTCTTAAAGTTGTTTATAATTTCTTCTATAACTTCCGTTCTATTTTCAATTTTATTGTCTTCGTTATACGCCAAATATAACTTTGTTAATTCTTCATACATGCGCATTCCAATAATGATTTTTACTTTCGCGTTTAAAAATATGCTTCTTGCTTTTTCGTTTTCAATTATATGAAAGAATACTTTATAATAACAATAAGCGGTTAATATGCATATCTCCCTTATATTATCAATATCGTCTTTATCGTCAATTCTGTAGGTTTGTTCTTCAAAATATTTTAATAAACTTTTTGATTCTTCCGAATTATCGACTAATATCATAATTAAATTTCCTCTCTAAAAAATATTAGATAATTTATAAAGTTATATTTTAATTTTATATTTATTATATATTATGAAATAAATTAAATATAGTAAAATAATTTATAAAAATATTATGCTTGTATATTATGATAAATTTTATATAATTTTATTTAATATTTAATTTAATATATCTTGAGGCAATAGTGCAAATATTATTTGGTAAAATAAAAAACTTTTCGTATCAAAAATTTTGGAGAGAAGATTTAAAAACATTCAATTTAAATCATGAAAATATAGATATAAACGATTTGCCAAGTAAATGTTATATTCAAATTAATAATAAAATTATATCGTTAAGTAAATGGGTAAGTCCTAAACGCACTCGCTCATATCCTTTTGCAAGAGTATATGATAGTTTTGATTCTTTCGGTTGTAAGGTTGCGACTATAATACCAATCATTAAAGACGAAGGAATCGATGGAGATATAGATTATTTGCAATGGGATACAATTTCTTTAATGAGTTTGCTTAATGTATATGTTATATTAGGATTCTACGAAGACGCCGAAAAAAATATTAGAAATACGAATAAACTAAATAAAATAACAAATCAAAAATTAAAATCAAGCTTTATATATAAACAACTCGAAATATTGAACAATTATCATCAATCGGCATTGCATTGGAATCTTAATCAATTAGATAACGAAAATTTATTAAATCTTATAAATAAAGTTAAAAATTCTTATAATTATATTTCGCAAAAACTTAAAATAAAACTTCATGATGTAAAAAATATAGATAAATTTAAAATCAATATTACTAAAGACAAAGAAGCTTTTATGCAATATTCAAGATATAAAGCAAAGAGCGCGCAAAATAGAGAAGTTTTAACATTGCACAATAAAGAATCTGTCGGAATAGGAGAAAAAACAAAAATAGAAATAGAAAATTATTTAGGCGGATATTATTATTTTACTATTGACGATGTTTTAGATAAAAATAATATTTTATATTTAATCGAAAGCAAACATAGTAAAAATTCTATTTTTCCGTCAAATGACGATATTAAAGACGGTTTATTAAAACTTATGCTTTATAATAATCTATGCGAAATTAGAGATTTAAAAACAAAAAGAGATTTTAAAATAGTTTTGCGATTAACTTCAAACACATTAAAAAGCAATGTAGATTTGCCAAATAATAATTTAGAATCTTTTATAAAATCGAATAAACTAAATAAAAAACAAATAGAAATTATATATAAATTAAATTCCGAATGCGAAAGAAATAAATTTTATATACGGATTCAAAAGGCTTAAGTATGAATTTAGTTAAATCGCCTTTGCGTTATCCAGGCGGAAAAAGTAGAGCGATAAAATTTTTATGTCAATATTTTCCAAATGATTTTAAGATATATAAAGAGCCGTTTTTTGGAGGCGGTTCTGTCGGTATTTATATAGCTCAAATTATGAATAATATACAAATAGATGTAAACGATTTAAATTACGAATTATATTGTTTTTGGCAGAGTTTAAAAATTCATCCTAATAAATTAATTGAAGGAATTATAGAATTAAAAAATAGATTTAGAAACGGTAAAGATTTGTATAATTTTATTTTATATAGAAGAGAATCTAATCTTTCTATACTTGAGAGAGGAATTGATTTTTTTATTCTTAATAGAATTACTTTTTCGGGTATTGTAGATAGCGGAGGATTTTCTCAAAAAGCTTACGAATCAAGATTTACGACAAGTTCTATTGATAGATTAAAAAACACTCATAAAATAATTAAAAATTTTAATTTTTCAAGCGATAATTTTTTTAATCTAATAGATATTAATACAAAAAATCAAAAAGAAACTTTTATTTTTTTAGACCCTCCTTATTATAGTTCTGTAAAATCAAAATTGTATGGCAAAAAAGGTATTTTACATTTAAACTTTAATCATAAAAATTTGAGAGATTATTTATACAAAATAAAATCTAAATTTTTACTTACTTACGATAATTGCGAATTTATAAGAGAGCTTTACAAAGACTTTTATACGCTTGAATGGAATTTGCAATATGGAATGAACAATTATAAACAAGTAAAAGCCGATATTGGAAAGGAATTATTGATTAGTAATTATGAATTGAAACTTAATAATTCTATTTATAAACAAAAAATTAAAGAATTGTCCGCTTTATAAAATATAAAAAATTATAATTCTTTATCTTTAATCTCAATTAATTCAACCATTTCCGACATTTCTATTATTGAAAATATTGACATTAATCTTAAAGTAAAACCGCTCATATCCAAGCCTGCAAGTATAAATAAAGTGAAAACTAAAAATTCTGCGGAGTATTTTTTTGAAATGATAGAATCCGTTAAATAAACAAATAGAATAATAAGAAACATAAATATTATGCCAACATATAAAATGAAAGGAAAAGAAAGCCCGATTCCAAGAGCGTTGTAAAAAGAAATTATTATTAAATGATTGCTATATTTCAATATAAATACGATTGTAAAAACTAAAATAAAAATAAAATATTTGTATATATTTTTTTTAATCATTCTTTTTGCAAAAATTATAATATAACCTATCATAATTATTATAAAAGATATTGAAGAAACTTTTCCCATATATTCTATTAAATATAAAGAGATATAATGCATACTATCGTTATCTATAATTTTATTTGCAGAAATAATAATATAATTTAAATTAGAAAAACCAAGAGAGATAAGAATAAATATATATGCTCCTCTTTGAAGTTCATTTATATTTTTTGATAATATTAAAGGAAGAAGAGTTTTTATAGTTATTAAAAAAGTAAAAATAAAAAATAATAATTCCGTTATATTATAAATATTTATGTCGCTTATATATAATTTTAATACTCCAAATATTAAAAAAATTATTCCTAAAATTCCGTCTAATATTTGAGAGTTAAAAAGATAATTATAAAATTTATAAAATAGAAGTAAAAAGAAAGCTAAAAATATTCCGTATTCTATAATATAATTTATTAAATAGAAAAAAGAATTTTCTTTTATATCTAAAAATAGATTTCTAAAAAAAAGAAAATTAATAATAACGGCTATAATAAGCGCATTTGTCCAAAAATGGTAGGCTTTTATAAACGAGTTATTATTTGCAATTTTGTTTTTTAAAATATAAAACATTTATTTATCCGAATTATTTTCTATAATATTATTTTAGATAAATAAAAATTTCAATAAATATTATAGCTAAATTTTTTTATTTACTCTTTATATTCCCACTTATCATTTACAATATTATTTTCTATAAAAATATTTGTAAAAAAACTTTTCTGCAAGAAATTTTGCAATTTTTCCATATATTCCGCTTCATTCATTTTCTTAATTTTTTCATTCAAAGCTCTTATAATAGCAAAAGTTTCATTATCAATATTTCCGTCAATTTTTTTCGGTCTAAAATGGCATTGAAAAGCGTATAAAACTTTTCTCGATTCAAAATCCCATTTATTATTTGTAGGCATACTCGTATAACCGTATTTTATAAACTCTTCTTTAATGTCTTTTATTTTCGCTCTTCTAAATTTTTTATCGTATAAAAATTTTCTATAATCTTTTTCGTCATACCACATTCCTAAATTATATTCATCATATAATCTCTTCCAAGGAAATTTTGGTCCTGGGTCTATTTTTCTGTAAGGAGCGACATCCGAATGTCCTAATATGCGATAAGGTTTTATATCGTATTTTTTGACAAGTTCTTTAAGCAAATACGCTACTTTTTCTATTTGGCTTTCTTCATAATCTATATATTCATTATATGAAAGAAAATATCTATTCTCTCTCTGCCTTCTTGTCATTCTTCTTAATTGAGCGGGAGTATTTGTAACTTTTCTTTGAAAACCTAAATTAACTATTTCAATTCCGATTGAACTGTCATTTATGCTTCCTCTATTTTCAAACATAGTTATTCCCGCATGCCAAGCTCTATTGCTTTCTTCAACAAGTTTATATATGGGTTCTTCTTCTTTAGTCGTTATTAAATAATGGGAAGAAACTCCATGCGAAGTTAATACTTTAAGAGAAAGCTCATCGTCTAAAGCCGTATAATGCAAAATAATATATTGTATTCTCAAATTATAAGCGTCCGATTTATAAATTGTAGATATTTTAATCGGATTATCAATTTCATTACTAGTATTTATTGTATTTATATTATTCATATCTTTTATATAATTTTTAGGACGAAGTAAAAAAAATGAAATACAAAATATTATCAAAATATATATTATGATTTTTTTAATAAATATATTAAACATAAGCGGGAACTCCGTTGAATCTATAACGCATAAAACCGTTGTAAAATTCTTTAATTTCCAAATACGCCAAATAATAAGCTTGCGCCGTATTTATTCTTGTATGTTTATGAAATAAATTTAAATAAAAACTTTTAATAAAATCGATATAGATTCCGTCCGCTAAACTTCCCGTTCCCGATATTACCGTTCTTACCCCCGCAGAAAGAAGAGATTGAATTAATTTATTATTATTTTCTTCCATATTGCAAGCGTTAATAAATATTAATGAAGGCGGATTTTCCAAAGCGTTTATAGAGTTTAAAATATAATCTTCGCTTAATTTTATTCCGTTAGAATATCCATGCGTTATTATATGAACGATATCGTAATTTTCCAAAACTTTAATAAAATCAAAATAATTATGCTCTTTTCTGTATAAGTCAATATTTATATCTTTATTTAATTTAAATGAATTAATTATTTCAATTTCATTTTTATCGTTTTTTATATTTTTATCGGGAATTGAAACTATAGCCATTTTATTATTATTTTTATTTTTCAAATTATTATTGTGTAAAATATTAACTGCGTTTGTATAAGAAAAAATTATTTTTTCAGAAATAAATTTTTTATCATAAGCGAGTATTTCTAAAGGAATATTATAAGTCCTTTCATCAAGATGCAAATAAACTATTCTAAAGCCTTCAAGCAAATGTTTTCTAAATTCTTTTTCGGGAATAAGCATATTCATTAAATAACTTCCGATTTCGATATATTTATCAGAATTATCGTTTTCGCTATTTGAAGTTTTTAATAATCTTAAATATTCTTTATAAATACTTTTATAAGCTTGATAATCAAATTTTTTCGTATATTCGGCAATATAAAGAGACGGAGATGTTTCTATAGCTTTATATTTAAAAATATCGTTTGATTCTAAATCATTTTCTACCTGGCAAGAAAAAAAAGTTTGAGAGATATTTTCATTTAATAAAGCAAGTCCGTTTTTTAATTTCAAAAAAGTTTTATTATCAATTTCGTATATAGAAAAATCTTTATATTTTTTATCTAATTTATAATAGATTCCTCTTCTTCTTTTATAGTTATCGGTTATTTTTATATATAAAAAATCTTCATTATTTTTTTTATTCAAATTATTTAAATCAATTTCGTAATATCCGTAAAGTTTATTTTTTTCTTCTTCGTATAAAAATGCGTTTATAATATTTCCGTTTTTAATTAATTTTTTTATTTCGGAGTTTTTTAATTTTATATATTCCGAATTTTTAGAAAAATATTCTCTATTTTGAGTTATTATATAAGATTTTATTTCGTTCATTTGCATTCTTTATAATTTTAAAATAATTAGATTTAACTAAAATTATTTCTCTTTAAAATATTTAAAATAAGTTTTTCATTTATTAAACCGTCAATATGTTCCTCTAACGAAGTATCTATATGATTCCCCATTGGATTTAATATAAAATCTATCCCTTCTCTTCTCGCTATTTTTGACGCTGGCACAAAATCGCTATCGCCAGAAATTAAAACTATTTTATCAACTAATTTTTTATACGATAAAGAAGCTATATCTACCGCTATTTTCATGTCGATTCCAGACTGTTTTAAGTTTAAAATAAAATCGTCTTCAAATAAGTCATCAAATTTAATAATAAATTTATTTTTTTCAGCTCTAATCCTTTTTATTATATTTTCAATTTTAGAAGGCTTTATTGTCCAGCTATATTGCTTTTTTAATTCTCCAAGTCTTAAAGCAACTTTTCTATTTCTTCTTAATTCGTTAAATAATTCTATTTTAAAATTATACTCTTCAGTATTTGAAAAGTCCACAAATTTTCCTGTTTTAGGATTATGTTCTCCTTTGCTATATGGGAAACAATCATAAAAAAATAATCTATATAAATAGCAATTATAATGCTTTGCTTTTTTACCTTTTTCATTTTTACTTGCAAGAACTATAGAATATAAGTCTTTTACAACTTCTTTGGCATTATCTTTTGAAAAACTAAAACTATAATCTATTTTTTTTCTATAATATTTATATCTTTTTAGAAAAAAAGAACCATCTACCAAAACAGCTATCTTAATATCCATAATATAAAAAAGATTCAGGGTTTAGCTTTCCCAATATGTTTAGGAGCTTTTATACCTGAACCAGATAATATATTGTATATATTTTGACAAAAAAATCAATAGCATAAATATAAATTTTTAATATTATCAATAATAAGAATTGACGATTAAATATCTATCTTTTCCTTTAGCGTTAATATCGGGATTATAAACTATATAAATGTTGTCTCCAAGCTCTACATATCTTAAAAGTTTATCGTCAGAAATAAAATCGCCTTGCACATAAATAGCGGCTCCTGGCGACATAGAAAAATTATAAGCGGTAGTTATTATTTTAGGTTTTGTTTCTATTAATCCTTTATAACCGTATAATCCGACTTTATCGTTATTATAATTTGCCTTTAGCCAAGTCGCATAAAGTTCGCTCCAATCTTTAAACTCTTTTATATTTTTATTCGCCGCATACAAAATCGCTTTATAAGTTCCTCTATATTCTTCGGGAGCGTTTGCAATATCTTTGTAAATTTCAAAACCGTTTTTTGAATGAAGTCCAAGCCAATACATAAAAAGCGAAACTGTAGCATATTTATGAATCGTATAACCTCCGCTCCAATTTATAAAATAATCGCCCTTCGTTATCAAATACATCGAATCGTTATTATAATAATTTAATCTATTATTTGGCAAAACGCCTCTATAAGAAATAACCGCAGTTTCCGACAAAGCCTCGTCAACCCAAATATCGAAAGATTTATTATTTTCTCTTATCTTGCTATAATGTATAACATGTTGAAGTTCATGAGCTATCGTATTTATAACCGAATCAATATTTTCCCAACCGTTTATATAATCTAAAAATATAATATTTTTTTCTTCGTTAGTAATTCCGTCTAAAATAGAATAACCTTGCATATAAGGTTTATCTCCGCTAAAGCCTCCGTTAATATCCATTATCAATAAAATTAATTTGCCTTCAAGTTTTCCAAATAAATATTCTTCCATATCGTAAACTCTCATAGTTTCAAGCAGAATATTTTTTAATTCTTTATCTTCCACTTTTAAATCGTTTTCCAAATATAAATCTATTTTTGAAGTAGAGTATATATTTTTTGCTTTTATCTTTTCTTTAGAATAATTATTATTTGTATATCTAACGGCGTTAAAAATTTTTTCTTTCTTATCGCCCGAATAAATTTGATAATTTTTTTTAGCGTTTAATATATATTGCAAATTGGCATTTAGTATAAAACAGTTTAAAATAAAAACAAGAATTATAAATATTTTTCGCATAATAAAAACCTTTTAACAGGAAATTTTTAATATAATTTATTTTCGGAAAATATATTAAAATTGTCAGATTTTATTTATAAATTAATTTTTTTAATTTTTGCAACAAAATTGAGACAATTAAAAATTTAAATGCTTTAAAAAATTTTGATATATAAAATTTAAAATTATTATATAAACGATTTAATTATTGATAAAATTATTATTAGTTATATAATATTGAAAATTGAAAATAAATTATAAATAAACGGGAGAAAATTTTTTATGAAATTTTTTATTGATACGGCAAATGTCGAAGATATAAAAAAAGCTAACGATATGGGAGTAATATGCGGAGTTACTACAAATCCGTCTTTGATAGCTAAAGAAGGAAAAAACTTTAACGATGTTATAAAAGAAATTACTTCAATAGTTGACGGTCCTATTTCGGGCGAGGTTAAGGCTACTACTATAAAAGCTGAAGATATGATTGTAGAGGCAAGAGAGATTGCTAAAATTCACAAAAATATGGTTGTAAAAATTCCTATGACTGTAGAAGGATTGAAAGCGGTTAAAGTTTTATCGAAAGAAGGAATAAAAACTAATGTCACTTTAATATTTTCCGCAAATCAGTCGTTGCTTGCCGCAAGAGCTGGAGCGACTTATGTATCTCCATTTTTGGGAAGATTGGACGATATTTCCACCGATGGACTCGAACTTATAAGAACGATAGCCGATATTTTTGCAACTCATGATATTGACACTGAAATAATTTCTGCAAGCGTTAGACATCCTATACATGTTACAGAATGCGCATTAGCTGGAGCGGATATTGCAACAGTTCCTTATAGCGTTATAGAGCAGATGACGAAACATCCTTTAACCGAACAAGGAATAGAAAAATTTAAAAAAGATTATGAAGCGGTATTTGGAAAATAAATTATAAACTATTTTCTTACGCTAATTTGCATACGATTTAAAATAAAATATAGAACTACCCTTTTCGGATAGTTCTATATCTTATAGAATTAGTTTATGAGAAAGAGATTGATTAATCTAAAAATAGTAATGTATTCCAGTAGAACCATTAAATACTAACTTAACATCACTATTAATTGTTTTCATATCTTCAGCAAAACGGGATGTTCCTCCAGCTTGCATTTCTAAATACAATTCTAAACTTTTTACAGGTCGTATATACAACTCTCCGTATAGCACATATCCTAAAGCCATAAAAGGAGTTTTTCTCTTCTCAAGCATATCATTAGCCGTATACATATTTTTAGCGTTTATTATAGTATAAGATATGGACGGCTCAAGATATAGATGTAATAATCCACCCGAAGATGTTGCTGTAAATCCCACAGGTAATGCTATATTAACTCTATAAGGCTCTATGGCATAGAAGTTCTCAGGTATGGAAGCCAAATATCCCCCTGATAAACCCGAACCTAAATCTGGGTCGCCTTGTGCGCCTGATGCTGCGCCCGCCGCCCCCATTACTGGAGCATAAGTATCCATTCCTTTAGCCGTTACATTAAAGTTATCATATATAGGTATGAAACTATCTCCTCCTAAATTATGCTTTTTTGTGGTCAACGCTTGGTCATACTGAACTCTCAATATAGGGAATATTAATACATCTGGAGTTTCAACTTTGAAATATATTCTGGTTTGAAAACCTACAGAACTTTGTTCCATATATTGAGAAGTGTCTTTTACATTAGGTATATGAGCATTACCATAGTTCAGATATAATCTAATATGATTTATAGCTGGCATCTCATCGTTAAAATAATATCTTGCTTCTATAGAAGTAGATATAACTCTACTTTTTCTTAAATCTGTTGGTAAAGTTTTACTTTTATATCCTAATCCTATAGAAACGGGTATATTAAATCTAATGGAATCGCTTAAAGCCGTAAAAGTTATGATAGGAGTATGAACCATATAAGCGTCATTCTTATAAGTAAATTCATATCCTAAACCTATACCAAATAAATCCGAGTTATAACCTATACCTAATAAGGCAGATGGTATAAATCGATTCAAAGGCTTTGTTCCATTGTAATTAGCCCTATTATCAAAAATTAAATCGCTAAAACTATTTGCGCTCGTTAAACCAGCAGCTACTCTAATATTTTCAGGTCCAGCTAAAAAACCCAAAGCATCCATTTTTATTCTTACTTGATTACTATGCACCAAAAGGTCTATAAAACTACTTGAACTATAGAAACCAAATAAATTAAAATATTGTGAAGTAAATATAATTAGTATAATCATTAAATGTTTTTTATTCATAACAATATCCTTTTTTTATATTATTTTTAATTAGGAGTTTGAAATAAAGTATCTTTTGAATAATCTACATATTCTTTTCCGCTACTAAGCCAGAATAAATTAAATCTTCTAAATACTATATTATACTCGTCTTGTTTGTTTATCAAAGTTTCTTCTGTTAGAGTCGCTATAGAACCATCAGGTAAAACTGTTATAGTAGGATAGCCCGAATACCTTTTAGCTCCATCATTAACTAATTGTTTATCATAAGTATATTTTCCGTTTTCATTTCCTTTACCATTATTAAATTCATTTTTAGTAAGTTTAATATGATGATTTAGCCTAGCTGTAAACCATGTACCCTTATGAGGAGAATTAGCATGGATTAATAAAGCATAATTTTCTTTGATAGCTAATCCGTTAAATTCATATCTCACTAAATCTGCATTATTACCCGGGTCTACAACTTCAGGGTCTTTACCTTGTAGAGTAAAATTACCATCATAAGTTTGAGCTATAGACCATAATCTTCCGCCTACATTTACCGATTGCCTATGATTTAACATTACTCTTCCATCGGACAATTCGAACGCTTTTGTTTCATCATTATTATTGATAGTTCCTGTTGTGCCTGCTTGCCTCCAGGTTGCGCCATCATCATCGCTTACCATAGCAATATTTCCAATTTGAGTTGTACCACTAAGTTTAGCGGCATAATTAAAAAATAACCTTTGTTTATCCTTATTTTGTCCATGTCTTAAAGTTAGCGCCTGCCCAGAAGCTGCAAATCCTGCACTAGCGCCTGTAGGAACATTGAGAGTATGAATAAGCGTCCAAGTTTTACCATCGTCTTTACTTCTATATAATACCGTTTTACCAGGAGGTGTTCCTACAAACCCTCCGTGTGTAACTGCCCCCAATATAACATCGCCATTATGACAGTTAAGTAAAAAAGCATCTCCATAAGAATCCGCGGCTTTAGTAGCTCCGGGACCTACTTGAATAGCTTCAGTCCAAGTTGCTCCCAAATCATAACTTAATTTTACCACAACATCTATTTTTGCATTATTTCCTCCTCTGCCTAAATCGGCTGTGCTATCATGTCTTATATCGTTAGCGGCAATTATCACCCCATTTTTAGAAACTATTAGAGCTGGTATTCTATAATACTTTCCACCAGAAACTCTTTCAAATAAAACCTTAAAATTTTTATTTGGGTCTAAAATCTTTTTTTGTTCCTCTTGCGATAAAGAACCTTTTGGAAGTATATAATTACTTCCTATGGTCTCTCCTCCGCCAGAGCCACCGCCTCCACCAGCTCCTCCTGCGCCTCCAGAACCGCCGCTTTCATCCCCTAAAGGATTTTTGCATGATAAAGCCAATATCATGCTAGCTAAAATTAAAAATAATTTTGTTGTTTTTTGAGACATAATCTCCTCCATAAAATTAAATTTTTTATTAAAAAGCATTTTTGAAAATAAAAATGCAATTTTCCAATTTTTGAAATTTTAGAATTTGAGAAATTTGAAAATAACAAATTAAAAAATAAATGCCTAAAGAGTAAACATAATATATTAATAAAATTGCAGGAATTAATAAAAAAATAAAATTTAAAGTTATTGCAAATTGAATTGAATTGAATTGAATTGAATTGAATTGAATTGAATTGAATTGAATTGAATTCATTCATGTGTAAATTAGTCAATCTCATCATAATCAAATCCTCTATACTTAAGATACAAAATTTTTTTTAAAAAGTCAAGCATTTTTTTGAACTTTTTTAATAAAAATTCAAAAATTCAGAGATTTTTAATAATTTAATATAGTTTAATAATACATTTCATACATATTTTTAAATTTATATATTTTTTATTTAATTAAAATTAAGAAAAAAATGCAAATCCTTTTTTCTCAATTTTTCTATATTTATATAAAATACTACTTTATATAATATTAATTATTGATTTTTTACATATTATTTTTAATATTTTATAATGTTTTTTATTTTTAACAAAATATTTTTTAATCTTTCTTAATATATTTTTTATAAAAAACGCACTTCCGTTATGCACACAGAGTAGGTAAACATAAGCGTGGCAATTCTTATAAAAAAATTAATCTTAAAAAATTAGTTTTATTAATAAATGAACTTCATTAAAAACGGATTGCTCGCCAAAGGTAGACTTTAGTCTCGGCAGAGCCTATCAATGACTATGTTTTTATAAAGTATAGAATTTAAATAAAGTCAATAAATTCTGTTATAAGGGAATATAATTCCCATCAAATATTGAGCTTTAAATTCAGAGGGTTAATATTTTCGTTTTAAGCGGGCTTCACTCTCGCCATAAGCACCCATATGTGAGTGAGCTATTAGCCTATCCTTGCTTATTTTGATAAAGCCACTTTTCTGCTTTTTTAGATAGAAAAAAGAACAAGAGTTTGTGTATTTTTTATAGAGGACGCATTAATAGAATGATAAATTAATTTAGTAATCGCTGATTTTTAAATATTTTGTTTTCCATATTTTTGCTTAAATAAGTTCTAAAAACTAAAAAACTTCCATCCGATTTTATTTCAAATTCGTCATCCAAAGCTTCGTTTAAAGTTCCTTGCCACCAATATTTATAAGCATGAGTTTTCCATTTTGTCCCTTTCGATTCAAATTTGGAGCAGTCAATATTAAAAAAACTAACTTGTTGTCCTTTGAATGAAGCAAATCTACAATTTCCTTGAGCCGATACAAAATAGCCATAGTCTGTGAGCATTACCGCTTTAATATTAAATTCTTTTCTGTAGTTTGTAAGATGTCCGATATTTCCTAATGTATGGTCTTCTCTCTTTCCTGTAGCGCCTAAATATGCAATATTTTTAAAGCCTTTATTTATGCAAAATCTCGTGGCTTTAGTTTGGTCGTTAGTGTCTTGTTCGGTTTCAATATGAATTATATCTTTATATTTTCGCTTAAAATTTTTTGACATAGAATCGCCATCTCCGACTATAGCGTTTGGCATTTTTCCTCTACGAATATATTTATTTCCCGCTCCATCGCAACAACAAATAAAATTAGCGTTTCTTAAAATATGCAAAGGAATTTCTGCAGAAGGATAATCGCCATCGCATAATATCACGGCGTCAAATTCGCTATTTTTATTAATTAAAGGATAATATTTTGACATTTCTATTGATTCATTTTTTCTAAAATATTTTCTATATGTTTAAGTTGTCTGTCGGCGGTTTTATTATAATCGATTTCGCCTAAAGCTATTTTATAAGCCTTATCGATTAAATTATCCATTTCCAATTTCGATTTATTAAGCATAACTTTTTGAGCCAAATCTTTTGTAATAATCCATCTTTCTTTCGCCAAATTATAAAAATAAATCGCATATTCAAAACTTTTTTTTATATCTTCGTCAAATTGAGAATTATAAAAATAATAATTTTCTTTATCGTAAAGTCCCGCAATATAAATATAATTTTGAGTTATGAGATAATTAAATTGCATATGCATTAAATCTTTATATCGAGTATAGGATTCTTCGCTTTCTATAATCGTTAACGCTCTGTTTACAAAATCGAAAGGAGATTTTAAGGCTCTTTCCAAATAATCTACATTTTTAAGCATATCATATTCGGAGTAATAGGAAGGCAAAGAATATAATCTATAATAATCTTCCGCATAAACTATATAGCCGTAATCTTTTTTTTCAATTATAGTAGATTCTTTAAATCCTACTCTTGAATAAAGATTTAAACTAAAAATTACAAATATTATAAATATTATTTTTTTCATTATTATTTTAATTAAAATTTAATTATTATTAATATTAACGGTAAAAATATATAATTCTTTACTTTCTTAATTAATCAATATTTATTTTAAAAATCTGCCTTTCATATCGATGCATAAATCTAATAATGCAATCGATAAAGCCGCTTCCAATACGACAACTGCGCGAACGGCAATGCAAGGGTCATGCCTTCCTTTAATTATAAGTTTATCTTCTTTTTTAGTTTTTAAGTTTAAAGTTAATTGTTCTTTTGCGATTGAAGGAGTCGGTTTTATAGCAACATTTACAATTATTGGCATTCCGTTTGAAATTCCGCCTAAAATTCCGCCGTTATTATTCGTTTTAGTTTTTATTTTATTATTTTTTATCGTATAAGCGTCATTACATTCGCTTCCTTTATAATTTACAAAATCAAATCCGAGTCCGAATTCTATTCCTTTAACTGCGGGAACTCCAAACATAGATTCTGCAATTCTGCTTTCAATCGAAGAAAAAAAAGGCTCTCCAAATCCAACGGGAATATTAAAAGCGACTACGGTTATAATTCCGCCTACAGAATCCATATTTATTTTAGCTTCTTTAATTGTTTTTATCATTTCGTTCATTGCATCATTATCGAATACGGATAATTCTTTTTTATAATTTTTAATAAATTCTTTATAGCTTGGCAATTTATTATTTGGATATTTATCTTTTATATTATATATTTGTTTTATATGAGCGGCTATATTTATATTAAATTTTTCTTTCAAAGCCAATTTACATAAAGCGCCTGCAAATACTAAAGGTGCAGTAAGTCGTCCCGAAAAATGTCCGCCTCCTCTTATATCGTTATAATTTTCGTATCGAATCATTGCAGTTAAATCGCTATGCGAAGGACGAGGCATAATTTTTAAATTAGAATAATCCCCGCTTCTTTTATTTTCGTTTCTTATAATTGCAGCTATCGGCATTCCCGTAGTTTTATTTTCAAGCAATCCCGAAAGAATTTCAACTTTATCTTTTTCGTTTCTTGTGGTAGAGATGTTCGGATTTTTCGCTCTTCTTCTTTCAATTTCAGATTCTATAAAATCATTGTTAATTCTAATGCCATGCGGAAAACCGTCAATAACGCATCCTATAGCCTCGCCGTGAGATTCGCCAAATAAACTTAATTTAATATTTTTTCCAAATACGCTTCCCATGTTTAGTTATCTGCATCTATTCCATTTTTATACCCAAAACCGTATCCGCCAATAATTCCTTTTAATAATTCGGTATTATCTGTAAATATGGATAGGATTGATAATATTATAAGTCCGAAAAATATTGAAAGTGCTATAATAAAAATTCTTTTCTCTTTAAATTTTCTTTCGTCATGTTTGTCGTTATTTTCTAACAATTTATTTATATTATTGCCATACATAAAATTTCCTTAAACTAAATATATATTATGAACTTCGGAATTTAAAACCGACTTTTTTAATTATAATAAAATTATTAAATTTTGTCAAACTGATTTAATATTAAATTTTTTAGATTTTTTAAAAATAAACGCTTGAAATATTTTTAAATTAAAAAATATTTAAATTAATTATATTGACATTATTTTAAAAGATTGTATAATAATTAATAAATATTTAAATTTTATTATTAACGAAAAATTTTTAAATATTATAAAATATTGTTAAATTAAATTAATCAATATTGAAAA
>ERZ1673700.1844-NODE-1844-length-18613-cov-10.848367_pt1 | contig 18613 bp, 20 predicted proteins | sample MGYA00580230_ERZ1673700 | MGnify/ENA primary metagenome ERZ1673700 (study PRJEB41218, sample SAMN15661782) | gut metagenome | host: Homo sapiens | place: Canada: London | collected 2015-08-20/2019-03-30 | study: EMG produced TPA metagenomics assembly of...
TCAAAATAAATATAATAGTTTTTATAATTAATAAGTAAACATAAACTTGAAAAAAGTTTAAAGTGATGCTTGAGCTGAGCTGAGCTGAGCTGCTGCTGCTGCTGCTGCTGCAGAATTTATATTGCGTAATGTTTCATTTTTCTTTAACATAGTTAAATTATATAACATATTAAAATTTTTGTCAACACTTTAGAATCAAAAATTTATTAAGATTTTTTATCAATATATGAATACAATTAAAAAATATAATTAAAAATAAAATATAATCATAACATATTTATCGGGTCTATATCTATTTCAATATAATTCCCTTTTTGAGCGATAAAATTTTTTGATAATCTTTCAAAGAATTCTTTTAAGAGAGAATGAGATGCGGTTTTTATTAAAATATTCCATCTATAATATTTATTTAATTTACTCATTATGCAAGGAACGGCTCCCAATATTTCAAGTTTATCTTTATATTGACAGGTTAATGTTTTTAATAAATCTGCAATTGTATTGGCGTCATGTTCAACTTTTAATTCGTTTTCTCCTCTTATAACGAGTCTAACGAGTCTTGAAAACGGCGGATAATTAAGAGGCGATTTTCTTTTTAATATTTCGTTATTATAGAAAGAAATATAATCATGATTTTTTGCGCATTCTATACTATAATGATTCGGCGAGTAAGTTTGTATATAAACTATTCCTTTTTTATCTCCTCTTCCGCTTCTGCCCGCGACTTGAGTTATTAAATTAAATGTTCTCTCTGCGCTTCTAAAATCTGGTATGTGAAGCGACATATCTGCAAAAAGCGCTCCGACTAAAGTGACATTTGGAAAATCGAGTCCTTTCGCTATCATTTGAGTTCCGACTAATATATCTATCTCTCCGTCAGAAAATCTTTTAAATATTTTTTCGTAATTTTTTGTGCCGCCTACGGTTTCCTGGTCTACTCTCTCTATTCTTGCATTTGGAAAAAGAATATTTAAATGCTCTTCTACTTTTTCCGTTCCGCTTCCTATTCTTTCAAAATGTCCTATTTGACATTCTCCGCAAAGCTCTTCTAAAAATTGAGTATATCCGCAATAATGACACATAATCGTATTTTTCTTTTTATGATAAGTGAGAGAAACCGAACAGTTTGGACATTCTAAAACTTTTCCGCAATGCGAACAACTTACAACGGGCGCGTAACCTTTTCTATTCAAAAACAATATTATCTGTTCTTTTAATTCCAATTTTTTATTTATCTCTTCCACTAATTTTTGAGTTATCATTGGAAAAACTTCCGATTTTTTTTCTTTTTTCAAATCGAGTATTTTTACTTCGGGCATATTTACCAAAGACGCTCTTTTAGTTAAAGTTAAAAGTTCTATTTTTCCATTTTGAGAATGATAATAACTTTCTATAGACGGCGTGGCGCTTCCCAAAAGTAAAGTTGCATTTTCTTTTTCTTTTCTGTAAAAAGCGATTTGTCTTGCATGATATCTTGGCGTTTCGTTAGCTTTATAACTCGTTTCATGCTCTTCGTCTATGACTATTATTCCCAAATTATTTGCGGGCGAAAATATCGCGCTTCTAGCTCCCACTACTATTTTTATTTCGTTTTTTTTAATCATTTGCCAATATCTATATTTTGAAGTCGGAGATAATTTGCTGTGTAAAACGGCTATTTTTCCTTCAAATCTTTCGGCGAATCTTTTTATCGTCTGCGGAGTCAACGATATTTCTGGAAGTATGACTATAGCTTGTTTGCCCATATCGACTACTTTTTTAATTGCCTGCAAATAAATTTCGGTTTTTCCGCTTCCTGTGACACCATGCAGTAAAAAAGTTTTACCATTTTTTGATTCTATACTTTCGGAAATTTTTTTTAAAACTTTTTCTTGCTCTTCGTTTAATTTTAAATAAGGCGTTTGTTTTACAGGTATAGGAGATGCTTTTTTTTCTATTTTTGCAGGATTTCCAGCGGGCAAAGACGCGAATAAAGATTCCCCAAAAGAAGAATGATAATATTTACTCATCCATTTTGCAAGCTCAAATTCTCTATTTGAACATATAGGCTCAATATCTATTCTCGCTTTAATAGGTTGAATTTTAAAATTGCCGTCAACTTTTTCTGTTTCTTCTATTACTATGCCTTTAATATTTCTACTTCTTACGGGAGCTATTACTCGACATCCGACTAAACTATCTTTTATTTCGTCAGGTTTTTCATATATAAGTATATTGTCTATAGGAAGGTTAAAAACAACTTTAACGAACATTACATTTTTTCACGGCGTCTCTTATCTTCGTATTTAGCCATACAATTTACGCATCTTAAAGTATAAGGTATAGCGGTTAATCTATCTTCGCTAATTTCGTCTTTGCAATCGATACATTTTCCATAAGAACCGTCTTCAATTCTTTTAAGAGCGTTATTTAAAGCTTCCAATTTATCTTTATCTTTTTGAGAAGAGTTAACCAAACTTTGCTTTTCGTAAGTTTGAAAAGCTATATCCGCCATATCGCCATGAGTTTCTTGTTTTAGCGCTTCGTAAGTTTCGTTTCCGCTCAATAATTCGTCTAATGTATTTCTTTTTTCTTCAAGTAATAAATCTTTAAATTTCTTCAATTTTTTAGAATTCATATATCAAGCCCTTAATTATAACTTATAAAATATTTTAACAAAAAATTATCTTTTTGAGAATTGGAAAAGTTTTCTCGCTCCAGACCTTCCGTATTTCTTTCTCTCAACTTCTCTAGAATCTCTCGTAATAAAACCGTTTCTTTTTAAAGCGATTCTAAAATCTTGATTTTCCGCAACCAAAGCTTTTGCGATTCCATGTCTAATAGCATCGGCTTGAGCGCTTATTCCTCCGCCTCTAACATTTGCAAACACATCGTATTTGCCAAAATTTCCCGTTATTTTTAAGGCATCTTCAACGACTTTAATTAAAGCGGCTCTATTGCAAAAATATTCCGTATAATTTTTACCGTTTATTAAAATTTTTCCGCTTCCTAAAGCGATGCGAGTTCTTGCATTAGCGGTTTTTCTTTTTCCCGTAAAAATAGTTAATTGTTTTGAAGCCATTATTTATTCTCCTATTTTATTTACTTTATATTTATTATTTCAGGTTTATTAGCTTCATGCGGATGTTTATCTCCTGCATAAACTTTTAATTTTTTTAAGTGCAATCTTCCCAAAGGATTATGCGAAAGCATGCCTTTTACCGCTATTCTAACCATTCTTTCGGGTTTTTTTTCAAGCAATTCGCCATAACTAACGGATTTTATTCCGCCAGGATAACCCGTATGTCTATAATGAATTTTTCCTTTCTTTTTATTTCCCGTAAGAATTATATCTTTAGCGTTTATTATAATAACATAATCTCCGTTATCTAAATTATAAGCGTAATCGGGTTTATGTTTTCCTTTAAGCAAATAAGCCGCTCTACTTGCAACTCTTCCTAAAGATTTACCTTTAGCGTCTATTATGAGCCAATTTTGTTTAATATCCTTTTGCGAAAGGACATAAGTATTATTTTTCGTTTTTAAAATTTTCTTATCCATAAAATATCCTTAATTCAAATATATTCTATATTAAATAAAATTACATATTCTTACATATATAACAATGTAAAGAGTAAATTATTTTAACATGTTTAAATTATAAAGTCAAGTTTTTATTTTAAAAAAATTAAAAAATATTTAACGAAATAATTAAGGCTTTTGTAAATAAACATTTTGAAATAGCATAATTTTTACTTGATAGCGGAGAAAATATTAAACAATAAAAGACATTTTTTTAAAGTTAATAAAATAAATTAAACTAGGCAGATTATTATTTGTCTAGTTTATTTTTATACGAAGGCAAATATTATTGATTAAAATTTTTTAAAATATTAAATTTTTTAAAAGTTTTATCTATATAAAATATTTTTTCTTTCAAACAAAATATTAATAATAATTTTAATCAAGCGTAAACATTCAATTTACCGCCAATATTATAATTTACGGCAACGGAAGAACCTTGAGCCGAAACTATACCCGCAATTTTTCCTGCAGATTGTGAAGAATTATAAACATTAAGCCCCGCACTATATACATGTCTGCTTAAAGGAAACATTGTTTGCGAATGAATAGAATTAATTGAAATTTCCATAATTTAAGCCTCCAAAATTTACAAATATACTTATATTATCGAATATTTTTTATAAAAAAATTAGTTATTAAAAGAATAAAATATTTATTATAATTTTACAAAATAAAAGTTAGACTGTTTTAACAATATATGTTAGAATTAACTAACAAAAAAGAGGTTAATATGTTTGACGAATTGCTTATAAATCATTCCGCGCCGACTTTGGCGGGAATAAAAATAGCCAATATCTTTACATATAATTATAATTCTAAAAAAGAATTATGCGAGAGAATAGTTTTTTATAATAAACTTTTACATAAAAAAGGAATTAATCTCTCAATTTTGAAAGATTATAATTCTAAAGTTATAGTTTATGTTTATAATAAAGAAAAATTGAAAAACTATATCGAAAGCGAAGAGGTTTCAAAGTTTTTATGCGACTGCGGATACAATTCGCGTAATATGTATAAGAATATTCAAATTTTAAGCGAGAAAATGAAAAATTATAAAAATTTTCCGCATGAAATAGGAATATTTTTGGGCTATCCTTTAATCGATATTTGCGGTTTTATAAATAATTTTGGCAAAAACTGTTTATATTCTGGTTATTGGAAAGTTTATCATAATAAAAATGACGCTATAAAAACTTTCGACAGTTACAATCGATGCAGATTTTTCTACACAAATACTTTTTTGGAAGGAAAAAATATTTTGGAGATAATAGAAAGCTATAGCGATTATTCAAATAATATTAATTAAAAAAAAATAAATATCTTGGAGGATAAAAATGAGCGATAAAATAGCGATAATTTATTGGAGCGGCACGGGAAATACGGAAAGTATGGCAAAAAGCGTGCAAAAAGGCATAGAAAATGCGGGAGCAAGCGTAGAATTATTTTCAGTTTCAAGTTTTTCGGGAAATGTTGACGATTATTCAAAACTTGCTTTAGGATGTCCGTCTATGGGTTCGGAGAATTTGGAAGAATCGGAATTTCAACCTTTTTACGATTCTATTAAAAGTAAACTTTCGGGTAAAAAGATAGTTTTATTTGGTTCTTACGATTGGGGAGACGGAGAATGGATGAGAATTTGGCAAGAAGATGTTTCTTCTGCGGGCGGTTCTTTGGTTAAGGATGGTTTAACAGTTAATCTCACCCCAGACGATGAAGGGCTTAATAAATGTGTTGAATTAGGCGAAGCTCTTGCAAAAGCTTAATAATTAATCATTTTGGCGTATCTCTATATTTTAGGGATACGCTTTTTATTTTTTATATAATTAATAAGTTATAATTTTAAAATCGTATTATTAAAAAGATGACAAATATAATTTAATATCTTTTAAAGCTATGATAAACAATTATATAAATATCTAAAATACAACTTGATAAAATCCGAATTTTATATATAATAAAACAATATTAAAATAAATTAAATAAAAGAGGGATTGACATGAAAAACATAATTTTAATAGCAATTATTATTTTAACTTTCTTTATTTCTTGCAGAAAGTCTACGCTTAAAATTACAGAGCCTGAGCCTTCTTTCTTTTTAGATAAAATGAAAGATGGAAATTATGGCGGTTTTAATGTTAGTAATGGCGGTAATACCGTAAACATTGGAAATACTAATTATACTTTTGAATCAGATATAATGGGAATTGGCGGAATATATCAAGATGCTAATTCTAGTAATTATGTTGCCGTAGTTCCTGTTGGAGATTCTATGTATACGGTTACTATGGATAAAAATGAAAAAGATGCATTAAATGATATTGTAAAAGTAGTTGGCAAAGAAAATTCTGGACCTGTTATACAGGAGATATTAACAAATAATGGGAAACTGGATGCTGAAGCAATTACAAAAAATTTTCCTGATAAGAAAACTGAAGTAGAAGACATAATAAAACAATATGGTTTAGATAATAAAAATCAATTTGGCGATTATAAAGAATATAAGAAAAATTAAATAAAAAAAGCGTATCAATCATTTTTGTAGGACAGATACGCTTTATAATTTTCTTTGTTATTTTACTTTATTTTTATTTTGTATATTTTTCCGCTTTCTTATATTCGGTATGCAAATAATGATGCGGTTTTTCTCCTAAAGGTTCTCCCAAGAAGTCTTTATAAAGTATTTTTATATGCTCGTTATCATGCGAACATCTATGTTTAACGACTTTTTTATCTTCAGTGTATAATCCTTTAGCTCTATCGACTCTTACCTCGTTGGTAGTTCCGTAAGGTTGTCCGCCGCCGCCTACGCATCCGCCTGGGCAAGCCATAACCTCTACAAAATTATAAGGAGGATTTTCGCCTTTTTCTTTTGCCTTTCTTATCTCTTGCATAACAGGGTCGACATTATGAAGTCCGTTTACTACGGCTATTTTAACATCCTTATCTAAAATCTTTACTGTAGCTTTTTTAACATTTTTTAATCCTCTCACATCGTTAAATTCTACATTTTCAAGATTAGAACCCGCTATAATATTATAAGCCGTTCTTAAAGCCGCCTCCATAACTCCGCCTGTAGCTCCGAAAATCGTTCCCGCTCCGCTATATTCTCCAAGTATGCTGTCCGCTTCTTCCTCTTGTATTCCCGCTAAATCTATTCCGTATCGTTTTATCATTCTTGCAAACTCTCTTGTAGTTATAACAACATCTACATCGTTATATCCGCTTGATTTCATTGTATCGTTTTTTCTGATTTCATTCTTTTTAGCCGTGCAAGGCATTATTGAAACATTATATATTTTTGCGGGATTTAATTTCATTTTTTCCGCATAATATGTTTTAACCATAGGCGCTAGCATCATATGAGGAGATTTTGAAGTGGAAACATTATCAAGCAAATCAGGATAATATTCTTCTATATATTTTACCCAAGCGGGACAGCATGAAGTAGTCATTACAGCAGTGCCGTTACTTTCTGTAAATCTTTTAACAAACTCGTTAGCCTCTTCTACTATAGTCATATCAGCTCCAAAATTTGTATCGAATATCGCATCAAATCCTAATAAACGCATAGCGGCGTATATTTTTCCCGTAATATTATCTCCCGCTTTAAGTCCGAAATATTCTCCCAAAGCCACTCTAACCGAAGGCGCCATTTGAACCGTAACATAAATATCGGGATTATCCAAAGCGTCCATAACTTCTTTAGTATCGACCTTTTCGTATATTGCGGCTACAGGGCAGTGAGTGGCGCATTGTCCACAATCAACGCAAGTAGAATCTTTAAGCGAAACTCCAACGGGCGCAAAATAAGTGTCAAATCCTCTATTTACAAAACCTAATGCATGAACTTTTTGCATTTCTTGACAAACGACTACACATCTTCCGCATTTTATACATTTTTCAGGATTAAGAACTATGCTTCCTGCCGTTTCATCTCTCGGATGATTCTGTTTTATATTGTCGAATTTTGAATTTCTAACTCCAAAATCGGCGGCGGCGGTTTGAAGTTCGCAGTTTCCGTTTCTTATACAATTTAAACAATCGTTAGGATGAGCGGATAAAACAAGTTCCAAAACTCCTTTTCTAACCATATTTATTTCGGCGTCATGAGTTATAATATCCATTCCTTCTTCAACAAGCATAGAACATGCTCTAACATATTTATTGCCCATATTTGCAAGTTTAACCATACAAATACCGCAAGCCGAAGTTGGATGAATATCGGGATGATAGCATAGAGTTGGAATTTTTATTCCCACTTTTTTAGCCGCTTTTAATATCGTAATATTATCTTCAACTTCTAAATTTTTTCCGTTTATTTTTATTTTAGTCATAATATCCTCCATAATAAAATATTAATTTTATTCTAATATTCTTACTCATTTTACTTTAAACCTCATCTCTTTATTATATTGACAATCTTCTAAACCATCAAGATAAGCAGATTTAACCATTAATATTATGCTCTCTTTAAGTTCGTTCTTAAGGTCATAATCTACTTTATATAGATTAAGCACTCTTTCTAATGAATTTAATGTCCTTAATTCTAATTCTGTAAATTTCCAATCATAAGTATCTTGTAGCGTGAAAGTATCTTTACTTTTTGTAAAACATACTGCCGATAATATTAACGCTATAATTATTATTTTTGTTTTCATTTTTATTATCCTTATTTTCTAATTGTTTCTAACAAATATTCCCGCTTTATATTCGTTTTCAAAATGTTTTAAAGTCGATAAAACGGGATTTGCAGCCGTAGTTCCAAGCGCGCAAAGCGAAGCGGTTTTCATAGTTAAAGCTATTTCTTTTAACTTTTCTATATCGTCTTCTTTCGCTCTTCTTTTTGTAAATTTTTCAAGTAATTTTAGCATTTGCATGCCGCCTATTCTACAAGGAACACATTTACCGCAACTTTCATCAACGCAAAAACCTAAATAGAATTTGGCAAAATCAACCATATTCCTATCTTCGTCTATAACTATCATACCGCCCGAACCCATCATTGAGCCTAATTGAACCAAATTATCAAAATCTATATGCGTTCCAAATAATTCTTCAGGCAATATTCCGCCAGAAGGTCCGCCCGTTTGAACTCCTTTAGCAAATTTATCGTTAGGAACTCCGCCTCCTATATCGTAAATTATCTCTCTAATAGTAGTTCCCATAGGCACTTCAACCAAACCAGAAACATTTACATTGCCCGTTAATGCAAATACTTTTGTTCCTTTTGAATTTTCAGTTCCTATTGAGGCAAACCATTCGCCGCCATTATTTATTATAGATGTAATATTTGCAAAAGTTTCGACATTATTTATTACCGTAGGCGAATCGAATAATCCTTTATTTACAGGAAAAGGCGGACGCGGTCTTGGAGTTCCTCTGCTTCCTTCTATTGAAGCTAAAAGCGCCGTTTCCTCGCCGCATACAAAAGCGCCCGCTCCGAGTCTTATATCCAAATCGAAAGAGAAATTAGCTCCTAAAATATTTTTTCCAAGTAGTCCATAATCGTAAGCCCGTTTTAAAGCTATTTTTACTCTTTCAACTGCAAGTCCGTATTCCGCTCTTATATACATATAGCCTTTACTCGCTCCTATAGCGTATCCGCCTATAATCATAGCTTCTATAACCGCGTGAGGGTCGCCTTCAAGAATGCTCCTATCCATATAAGCGCCTGGGTCTCCTTCATCGGCATTGCATACTATATATTTTTGTTTGGCTTCAACTTCGCTTGCAAAACTCCATTTTTTCCAAGTTGGAAATCCAGCGCCTCCTCTTCCTCTCAAACCCGATATTTCTAATTGTTTAATAACATCTTTAGGTTGCATCTCGAATAAAACTTTTGAAAGCGCTTTATAGCCGTCATTTCCTATATATTCGTCAATATTTTCAGGGTCTATCATTCCGCAATTTTTTAAGACTATTCTTTTTTGTTTTTCATAGAAATTAATCTCTTTAGTAAAATCTCTATGTTCTCTCTGCTCTTTATATAATATTCTTAATACAAGTTTTTTCTGTATTACATGCTGCTCTATTATATCTTTTGCATCTTCAGGTTGAACATGCGTATAAAATACTCTTCCAGGAATTATTTTAACTACGGGACCTTGACTACAAAAACCGAAACATCCCGTTTTTATAACCAAAACTTTATCGCCGATTCCATTTTTTTCTGCATGCTCTTTTAACAATTTTACAATCTCTTCGCTTTTATTAGATTCGCAAGCCGTTCCTCCGCATACCAATATATGATATCTGTCGTCTTCGGATGTTTCTATTCCTTTTCTTATCTCTATTTCTTTTTCAGTGCTTATTCTATGTTCTTCTAATTTTTTTCTATCTAATTTTTCTATCATAATTTACTCCCATTATTTATTATTATTATCTTCTATAAGTTTTGAAATATCTTCGGGCTTTACCCTTCCCTTAACTTCGCCGTTAAAAGTAATAACGGGAGATAAACCGCAACAACCTATGCATCTAACTTCTTCCAATTTATATTTTCTGTCTTCGGAATATTGCTGTTCGCCTTTTAAAGAAAGTTTTGATTTTACTTCGTCAATTAAATCTTTTGCTCCATTTAAATAGCAAGCAGTTCCCATACAAACCGATATATGATTTTCAGCAGGCGGTTCCATTGTAAAATAGTTATAGAAAGTTAATATTTCATATATTCTTGTAAGCGGAACATCTATAGCTTCCGATACATATTTAGCTACATTTCTAGGAACATATCCGTAATGCTTTTGAATGCCATGAAAAATCATTATAAGATTACCTTCAATGTTTTCCCATTCTTCGACTAATTTTTTGATACCATCGCTAATTGGCTCTTCGGTTAAAAAAGCTGCGTTTTCGCTCATTCTATACCTCCATAAATTTTAATTAAACTATATATAGTATAGTATAAAATAATTACGAAATCAAGCGCTTTTAAAAAAAAATTTAATAAACTATTTACAAAATAAATGATTTATTATATAATTTATAATACCTAAATGAACAACTATTAAGTTTATCATAAAGGATTTTACAACTATTATATAATATTTAATTTGATTTATGGAAAATAGAATTGCCGTTATAGGAATAATCATTGAAAATAAAAATATAGTTTCAAAGGTTAATGAAATTTTGCATGAAAATGGCGATTTTATAATAGGAAGGATGGGAATTCCTTACAGAGAAAAAAATATAAATATAATAAGTGTCGTTTTAAATGCTCCTTCGGATAAAATTAATAGTTTAACGGGTAAGCTTGGTATGTTGGAAGGAGTTTCTGCAAAAGCTCTCTACTCCAATAAATAAGCAAAAATTTTTTAAACAGTTTTTTATTTGAGAGGTTATCATGTATAAATTTAATTCAAAATCTAAAAATGCAAACGAATTTATTAATGACGAAAAAATTTTAGAAACAATATTTGAAGTTGAAAACGGAAATTACGATATTCAAAAAATATTGAATAAGTCAAAAGAAATGAAAGGACTTGAGCCTGACGAAGCTTTAGCGTTATTATTATGTTCTGATAAAAATGTAGAAAATGAAATATACGAAATTGCAAAAAAAATAAAACTTGAAATATATGGAAGAAGAATAGTTTTATTCGCTCCGTTATATTTATCAAATTATTGTATTAACGGTTGCGTATATTGTCCTTATCATTCAAAAAATAAAAATATAGCGAGAAAAAAATTAACTCAAGAAGAAATAAAAGCGGAAGTTATGGCATTGCAAGATATGGGACATAAAAGGCTTGCTTTAGAAACGGGAGAAGACCCAGAATATGCAAGCATGGATTATTTATTAGAATCTATAAAAACAATTTACGGAATAAAACATAAAAACGGCGCTATACGAAGAGTAAATGTAAATATTGCGGCTACAACCGTAGAAAATTATACGAAATTAAAAGACGCGGGAATTGGCACTTATGTATTATTTCAAGAAACTTATCATAAACCTACTTATCAAAAACTTCATCCGAGCGGACCTAAAAGCGATTATGAATATCATACAGAAGCTATGGATAGAGCTATGGAAGGCGGAATTGACGATGTTGGAATCGGAGTTTTATTCGGACTCTATAATTATAAATACGATTTCACGGCGATGCTTTATCATGCAAAACATTTGGAAGATACTTTTGGTTGCGGACCTCATACGATTAGCGTTCCAAGAATAAGACCAGCGGACGATGTGGATGTTAATTCTTTTCCTAACGCTATAAAAGACGATTTATTTAAAAAAATAGTCGCGGTTTTAAGAATAGCCGTGCCTTATACGGGAATAATAGTTTCTACAAGAGAGAGTCAAAAATCTCGCGAGGAAGTTTTGGAAGTCGGAGTTTCGCAAATAAGCGGAGGCTCAAGGACAAGCGTTGGCGGATATGTAGAGGAAGAAGAGGAAAACTCAAAACAGTTTGAAGTTAACGATACGCGTTCATTGGACGATATAATAAAATGGTTATGCAAAATCGATTATTTGCCAAGTTTCTGCACTGCATGTTATAGAGAAGGAAGAACGGGAGATAGATTTATGAGTTTTGCAAAAAGCGGGCAGATAAAAAATTTTTGTCAGGCTAACGCTATAATAACATTAAAAGAATATTCAAACGATTATGCGTCAAACAATACCGAAAAAGAAATTGACAGAGTAATGATTAATGAAATAGATAAAATTCCAAATGAAAAAGTAAAAAATAAACTCGTGAGCGCTTTGGACGGAATAGACGAAGGAAAGAGAGATTTTAAATTTTAATTTAAGAATAAAAAATTAAAAATTGAGGATAAAATGAACGATACTCCAAATTCAAATAGAACTCATATAGCGATTTTCGGACGAACAAACGCGGGAAAATCTAGCATAATAAACGCTATTGCAAATCAAAATGTCGCTATAGTTTCAGATAAAGCGGGAACTACAACGGACCCTGTAAAAAAAGCTATTGAAATAAATAAAATCGGAGCATGCGTTATAGTAGACACGGCGGGATTTGACGACAATGGAGATTTAGGTTTATTAAGAATTGAAAAAACAAAAAAAATTGCAGAAAAAACCGATATCGCTCTACTTGTTTTTGATTGTAATATTAAAAATAACGATTATATTTTAGAATTAAAATGGAAAAATCAATTATCCGAATTTGGAATTCCAATTATTGCAGTTATAAATAAAATTGATTTGAATCAAAATTATAAAATAGTAGAACAAAATATAAAAGAAATTTTCGATATTGATTGCGTTTCCATAAGCGTAAATAAAAAAATAAATATAGACATTCTAATAGAAACTATAAAAAATAATATCTCAAAAGAAAACGAAATAAGCATAGTCGGACATATAGCGGGCGAAGACGATATAGTTTTACTCGTGATGCCTCAAGATATACAAGCGCCGAAAGGAAGACTGATTTTGCCTCAAGTTCAAACTATAAGAGATATACTAGACAATAAAGCTATAGTTATTGGAGCTACTTTTGATAAATTTGAAAATGCATTAAAAAGTTTAAATAAGCCTCCGAAAGTTATAATAACGGATTCGCAAGTTTTTAAAGAAGTTGAAAAATTAAAACCTAAAGAAAGCGCTTTAACATCTTTTTCAGTTTTATTCGCTCGATACAAAGGAGATGAAAAAATATATAAAAAAGGAGCGGATTTTATAGATAATCTTAATAAAGAAAGTAAAATACTTATTGCAGAAAGTTGCGCTCATATTCCTTTAGAAGGCGATATAGGAAGAGTAAAAATTCCAAATATGCTTAAAAATAAATTCGGTTTCGCATTTGATATTGATTATACTACGGGAGAAGATTTTCCAAGCGATTTGTCAAAATACGATTTAATTATTCATTGCGGAGGATGTATGGGAACGAGAAAGCATATATTAAACAGAATAAGATTATGCGAAAGACAAAATAAACCTATAACAAATTACGGAATGGCAATAGCTAAAATAAACGGAGTTAATTATATTTAATGAATAATATTATTGATATTAACAAAGCAAAAAAAATAATAGATAAAATTGACAAAAAAGAAAAAATTTCTTATAAAGACGCTTTAACTCTTTTATCTTCTTTTGAATACGATAATAATTTAAATAAAAAGAAACTTGATAAAAAAGAAAAATCGGAAATAAAAGAATTAAAAAAATATTTGAGAGAAAAAGCGAGAGAGAAAGCGGATAAAATTTTTGGAAAATATATTTTTATGCGCGGGCTTGTAGAGTTTACAAATTATTGCAAAAACGATTGTATTTATTGCGGAATAAGAAAGAGCAATAAAAACGCCGAAAGATATCGATTAAATAAAAAAGAAATTTTAGAATGTTGTAAAGTAGGCTACGATATCGGTTTTAGAACTTTTGTTTTGCAAGGAGGAGAGGATAATTTTTTTAATATAGAGAGAATGTCGAATATTGTCAGAGCGATAAAAAAAGAATTCCCCGATTGCGCTTTAACTTTATCAATAGGCGAAAAGGAAGAAGAATATTATAAAGAATTAAAAAATAACGGAGCGAATAGATTTCTTTTAAGGCATGAAACTTCCGAAAACGAACATTATTCAAAATTGCATCCTAAATATATGAGTTTAGATAATAGAAAAGAATGCTTGAGAATTTTAAAAAGATTAGGCTTTCAAACGGGAACGGGAATTATGGTAGGAAGCCCTTTTCAAAAATTAGAAAATATTGCAAGCGATTTGATATTTATGCAAGAAATAAAACCTGAAATGATAGGAATCGGTCCTTTTTTACCGCATAAAGACACGCCTTTTGCAAATGAAAAAATAGGCGAGATGGGATTAACTTTAATTCTTATAAGTATTCTTCGTTTAATATTTCCATTGTCATTAATTCCCGCGACAACGGCGCTTGGCACTATAAAAGAAGGCGGACGCGAACTTGGAATATTGCATGGTGCTAATGTTGTTATGCCGAATCTCTCTCCGATGAATGTGAGAAAAAAATATTTGCTTTATAATAATAAAATTTCTACGGGAACGGAATCGGCTGAAGGCGTGGAACTTCTAAAAAAAAGCATTGATAAAATAGGTTATATCCTCACGGGAGCGAGAGGCGATTACGATACAAACAGAAAATTGAAAATTAATTAAAATATTATTAATAATTCATAAAATCATTGTATAGTACAATATCATAATTTTATATTCTTTATCTTAATGAAAGAAAGTTAATAATATTCCAACAGAAATAGCTCCCGAAATTATTCCCGAAATATTTACAGCCATAGCATGCAAAAGTAGACAATTTGAAGAGCTATTTTCTTGTCCATAAATATGCGCGCCCCAAGCGGGAATAGGAAAAGCGCTTAATCCTGCAGAACCAATAATTGGATTAACTTTTCCTCTTGTTAAAATATTCATTATCTTTGCAGTAAGAATTCCGATAACGGTGCTTAATATTAAAGAAAGCAAACCGAATAAAAATATAATAATCGTATTAAATGTTATAAAAGTTTCGGCGGTTGTCGAAGAACCTATTGCAATTCCTATAAACATTGTAAGGATTCCGTTTAAAGATTTTTGTAAATTAACTGAAAAATTTTTAATTATATCGGATTCTCTCAATATGCTTCCAAATAATAAAGCCGCAATTAAAGGAAAAGCGTTTGATAAAAATATTCCGCAAAATCCCATAGATATAACGGCGAATATAATTTTCTCTCCTCTTGAAACATGCCTTAAATAAGACATAGAAATTTTTCTTTCTTTAGAAGTTGTTAAAAATTTTGTCACTCCCATTTGTAAAATTGGCAATAATTCCATATACAAATAAGAAGCTATAACTATTGGCGCAAAATATCTTGTCTCGGCAATTAAAGAAGCCATATACATAGCTAAAGAACCGTCAGCCGCTCCTATAATTGAAGTTGCAGCCGCGATATTATCTCCCAAATTTAAGTGCTCGCCAAAAGAACTCATTATATAAAAAATTATAAATATTCCTATTTGAGAACTTGCTCCTATAAAGAAATTTTTTGGGTCCGCTAAAATAAGTCCCAAATCAATCATTGTTCCAACGGCAAAAAATACCAAAATAGAATAAACTCCCGAATCCGCTCCGCTAAATATAAATCCTAAAAAACCGTTTATAACTTCGGTTGTCATTTTAGGCAAGGGCATATTTGAAGCCAATATTGAAACGCCCATAGGAAGAAGAAGCAAAGGCTTTTTATTATAATAAATCGACATATATATTAAATAAGCGCCCAAAAGCATCATTATAATTTGAGCGAAAGACGGCGGATAAAATCCTGCTAATAAATTATTAAAATCTAAACCTAAAATTTCATTCATAAATGAGCCTTAAATTATTTGTAATATTATTTGATTTTCAACAACCGAAGAGCCTTTTTCGACATGAATCGATTTTACTTTTCCCGAAGCGGGCGAGACTAATTCGTTTTCCATTTTCATAGCTTCAAGTATCGCTAAAACTTGCCCTTCTGAAACCGTATCGCCAACCGAAACATTAAAAGATAAAATTGTCCCAGGCATTGGCGCTTTAATAGAGATTGCATTTTCGTCTATAGGAATAGAATCTTGCGGTTTATTTGAAATTTGTTTTTCATTATTATTATTTGTATTTGCATTATCCGTATTTACAAAAGTAGAAATAGTTTTTGAAGCTTGAACGCCGCCTAAAATTTCTCCGACTTCTTCTACTGAAACATCGTATAATTTTCCGTTTACCGTTATTTTATATTGTTTAATCATAATATCTCCTATTGTTAATTTTATTTCTTAATTGTTATTAAATATTATCGCCTAATCTATCAATCATTCCCCAAATTGGCGTTTTAGATTCTCTTATAGATTTTATTACAAATTTATTGCCTCCCGCGTATGCGGATATTGAAGCCGTTATAACAGCGACAAGTTCCGTATCGTCAAGCAAATCTTCCTCTTTAGTTTTACTCTCTTCAATAGCTTTGCTTATTTCTTCTTCCGCTTTTACATTTCTATTTTTAAATAATAAACCCAAAAATATTGCCAAAACATAAAAAATGAAAGCCGCAATAAAAACGGATATAATTCCAAATATTGTAATAGCGCCGCTATGTTCCATTTATTTTCTCCTTAAAAATAAAATTCAAATAATTATTTTTTTATAAAGGTATATTTCCATGCTTTCTTGGAAGTCTTTTTTCTCTCTTGCTTGCCAAAAGATGCAAAGCGTTTATTAAATAACTTCTTGTATATTCAGGCTCTATAATATCATCAACATAACCTCTAATTGCCGCTCTATAAGGATTTGCAAATTCTTTTTTATATTCTTCTATTTTCGCAGCTCTCAATTTTTTAGAATCTTCGGCGTTTTCTATCTCTTTTTTAAATATTATATTCGCAGCTCCCTCTGGTCCCATAACCGCAATTTCGGCTGTGGGCCATGCATAAACAATATCCGCTCCCAAGTGTTTTGAACACATAGCTATATACGCGCCTCCGTAAGATTTTCTTATTATTAAAGTAATTTTAGGCGCTGTCGCTTCAGAATAAGCGTATAAAAGTTTTGCGCCATGCCTTATTACTCCGTTATGTTCCTGTCCTACTCCTGGCAAATATCCCGCGGTGTCTACAAAAGTAATTATTGGAATATTAAAACTATCGCAGAATCTTATAAAACGAGCGGCTTTATCAGCGGCGTTAATATCTAAAACTCCCGCCATAATATTTGGCTGATTCGCTATTATTCCTACAGATTTTCCGTCAAAGCGCGCGAAACAAATAACTATATTTTTTGCAAATAAAGGTTGTAATTCAAAAAACTCTCCGTTGTCGACTACGCTTTTAATAATATCTTTTATATCGTAAGGTTTATTAGGTTGGTCTGGAAGAATATTTGATAATTTGCTGTCGTTTCTGTTTGGAAAATCTCCCGTTTCTTCAAAAGGCGTATCTTCCAAATTATTTTGCGGAATATAAGAAAGAAGTTTTTTAACTCCTTCTAAAGTTTCTCTTTCGTCTTTAAACATTAAAGAAGCGACTCCCGATTTTTGACTATGAACTAAAGCTCCGCCCAATTCTTCAGAGTTTACTTGCTCGCCTGTAACAGCTTTAACTACTTGAGGTCCCGTTATAAACATATTTGAAGTTTTATCAGTCATAAGAATAAAATCCATTAAAGCTGGAGAGTAAACCGCACCGCCCGCGCAAGGTCCCATAATAACGCATATTTGAGGAATTACCCCCGAAGCCTGAACATTTCTATAAAAAATATCTCCGTATCCTCTTAAAGCGTCAATTCCTTCTTGAATTCTCGCACCACCCGAATCGTTTATTCCAATGCATGGACAACCCAATTTAATAGCCATATCTTGAACTTTGCAGATTTTAGCCGCATGCATCTGCCCTAAAGAACCGCCAATAACCGTGAAATCTTGAGCGTAAATGCAAACTTGTCTTCCGTTAATTTTTCCGTATCCCGTTATAACGCCTTCGCCCGCGACTTTCATTTTTTCCATTCCAAAATCGGAACATCTATGCTCTACAAAAGCGTCAATTTCGCAAAAAGTATCTTTATCTAATAATTGTAAAATTCTTTCTCTTGCCGTTAATTTTCCTTTTGAATGTTGAGATTCTATTTTTTCTTTGCTTATGGACTCTATTTTTTCTCTTCTTTTTTTAAGTTCGTTAATTTTCTCTTGCATTTTTAAGTCCTCGTAATTTATATTTAATTTATAAAATTTCAATCATTGATAATAAAAACATATATTATTTATTATTTATTGCAATGATATTTTTTCATTTTTGTATATTTTAACAAATTAGTCGAAAATTAGATTATTATTTATTAATTTTAGTTTGGTATTATTTTTTAAAATTTTCGTATTTTTTAATTAAGAAGATCTAAAATCTTTATTTGATAAATACATATTTAGTTTTATTATAATAAATATATGTAAAATACTTATAAATAAACTTTATAACAAATTAAAAAAATTATTGATTTCAATAAAAATTTTATGATAAAACCGATTTATAATACTTGACATTTTTTTATTTTAATTTATAATTTCTCTATGATTAT
>ERZ1673700.1845-NODE-1845-length-18611-cov-10.817418_pt1 | contig 18611 bp, 19 predicted proteins | sample MGYA00580230_ERZ1673700 | MGnify/ENA primary metagenome ERZ1673700 (study PRJEB41218, sample SAMN15661782) | gut metagenome | host: Homo sapiens | place: Canada: London | collected 2015-08-20/2019-03-30 | study: EMG produced TPA metagenomics assembly of...
AAAGCAAAGCAAAGCAAAGCAAAGCTATAATTGTCTTTTAAATATAATTTATAATAGGTATATTATTTAAAGAAAAATCATTAATCTTCCGATATTGATATTAAAATTTATATCATTTTTGGAGTATTAAAATATTATGAAAATAATTAAATCCTTACTTATCATAGTTTTTTTATTTATTGCGTGTGAATCCGTTTTTGCGACTACTATAAGAGTTTATTTAACCGATGTGAAAGCGCCTTATACGATTAATATTAAAGGACCTTATAAAGCTTATAATTACAAATACGAAAGCGAAATTGTATCGGCATTGACAAACGAAACGGTTATGGTTGTCGAGCATAGATTGGGGCTTAAAGTAAATAATGTCGGCATTTATAAAGAAGGAATAGTTTTTGAAACTGCGGACGGATTTATATTAAACGAAAAAGAATATTACGGTTCTTTAAAATTTATTCCTTATAAAGGCGATATGATAGCGATAAACGAATTAAATATTGAAGATTATGTTAAAGGCGTTTTGCCTCATGAAATGTCTCCCGATTGGCCAATCGAAGCTTTGAAATCTCAAGCGGTTGCGGCGAGAACTTACGCTATGTTTCATATATTAAAAAATAATGGCGAGCTTCCTTACGATGTTGACAATACTACAAAATATCAAGTTTATAACGGAAAAGAAAAAATTAATTGGACTGTAGAACAGGCGGTTGACAGAACAAAATACGAAATAGCGGTTTATAAAAATAAAGTTATAGCGACATATTTTAGCGCTTTATGCGGAGGACATACCGACAGCGCAAAAAATGTTTTCGGAACTGCAGTGCCTTATTTGGAAGGTGTTCAATGTCCTTACTGTAACGCTCAAATCAAAACTTGGACTAACGCTTTAAGCTATAAAGAACTCAATAACGATTTGGCAAATTATTCGGTTAATGCGGATGAAAAATCTTCTATAGGAATGACTATGGACCCAAAATCTGGCAAAGCCGTAAATATAAAAATTGACGATAACGATATTTCTTCAAGAGATTTTAGAAGCATTCTCTCGCCAAAATTAGTGCCTTCGCTTAATTTTACGATAAACAAAATTGATAACGGCATTATAATAACGGGAAAAGGAAGCGGGCATGGAGTCGGAATGTGTCAATGGGGCGCTTATGGAATGTCTCAAGTAAAAAAAGATTATGAAGATATTTTAAAATTCTATTATAAAGGAATAGATATAGTCGATTATAACAATATAAAATCTCTTACTCCTGATATTTGGGTAGAAAATTAATTTTAATTATAATTAAGTTGAAAATAAAAGCGTTCTGTTATAACGGAGCGCTTTTTTATTAATTTTATTCATAATCGCTATAGTATATTTTTAAAAAATATTATCAAAATGACATTTTTAATGAACATAGATTTTTATAATACAATTTCTTTATATATGCCCGAATGGAAAAAAGAAAAAGTTATATTAGATAATTTTTTTAATATTTAATTTTGCATCAAAATGTCTAAAAAATAATATTGACAATAAGATTATTTCATTTACTATATAATATATGAATTTTATAATAACTTAAAATTTAATAATTTAATTAGGATGCATAATGAATACAAATAAAAAAATAATGAAATCGGTTATAAATAAAACTCCGAATATAGAAAGGATATCTCAATTATTAATAGCCATTGTTTTATACGCTTTTACTTTAGTGTTGGTTTTTCCAAGCTATATGCAAAAAACAACGATTCCGCCAATCGGCGAGACGGTTGAAGAATCTCTTATATTAAAGCGAACTATAAAATATAAAAATAGAGAAGAAACCGACAAACTTATAAATTATTCCAAAGCAAATATAAGACCAATATTTGATATGCCAGCAGAAATAAAAGAAAATACTATATCTAAAATAGGCGAAGTATTTTCATTTATGAGAAATTCTTACGAAAATAGCCTTTCAAACGATATTTTAATTGACGATATTTATAATGAATTTTCAAGCAATTATAATTTGTCTATAAATAAATCCGTCTTTTCAAACGCTATAATCGGCGATATAGATTTAGAATACGAGAATAAAGTAAAAGATACTATAAGCGATTTTTTAGAAAGAGGAATAATATCGAGAAGAAATTTAAGCCCCGAAACGATAGGTTTAATACAAAATAATGGAATATTCGTTTATAAATTTCATAAATCTATAGTCGAAGAGAAAATAGTTCCAAGAAATAGAGTTCATTTTTTAGAAGATTTAAGAATGGAGTTAGGTTCTATAATCGGCGCAAAATATAGAGAACTTAATATATTTAATATGAATACTCTATCGTCTTTAATAAATGCATTTTTAGTAGACAATTTAATTTATAATTCCGACAGAACTCAAGCGGAAATAGATAAAGTTTCGGAAAATATAGAGCCTGTTTATACTACAATAAAAGCGGGCTATCCGATATTAGAAAAAGGCGAGAGAATTACCGAAGAGAAAGTAAATTTATTAAGATATATATTAAACGATAATAATTTTTCAAGTTTTAACTTTAGCGCTTTAATAGGACAAATGTTTTTTATTCTTTTATTATTTATTTCTTTAGGTTATATTATTTTTAGATTTAAAATTTCTTTCTATACAAATTTTAAAAATTATTTGCTATTTTGTTTTGAATATATATTTATTATGACAACCGCTTATATATGCTCAAATTATATTTCAAATAAACTCATAGAAGAATATTTGCCGTTTTATATATATACTTTTATTCCTATGTTTGCAATTTTAAATTCTTTATTAGGAGCGAAAAGAGGAATATCTTCTATAGTAACTATATGTATAACGGTTTTAGCCGCAAATATGACGCAGGCTGGAATATTTGAAACTTTTTCTTTATTTATAGGCTCGATAGTAGTTTCTATAATATCTAAAAGAATAAACAATAGAAACGGAGTATTATTATTAGGTTTTTATTTGGGAATATATTTAAGCGTAATCTCTCTTATAAATATGTTTTTAATAAACGATATACGATTTGATTATATACTTTTTGCATTATCTTTTATAAGCGGATTAATTCAGGCTATTTTGGTTATGATAATATTGCCCGTATGCGAATATTTGCTTGAAACGGCGAGCATTTTTAAATTGCAGGAACTTGCCGATTTGAATAATCCTTTATTAAGACAATTGCAAATGAATGCTCCAGGCACCTATCACCATTCTATAAATATGGCGAATTTGGTTGAAATTATAGCCGAAGAGATAGGAGAAGACGGAAGATTGGCTTGCGTATCCGCTTATTATCATGATATAGGAAAAACAGAAAATCCTTTATATTTTATTGAAAATACAAATAGAGAAGAGAATATACACTTAAAATTAAAACCTACTCTATCGGCGTCAATAGTTAAATCGCATGTTCGTTTCGGAGTAGAGATAGCGAAAAAATACAAACTTCCAAAAGAAGTAATAGCCGCAATTAAAGAGCATCATGGAACAAGTTTAATAAAATATTTTTATGTCGAAGCTTATAAAGAAAATCCAAATGTAGATATTAGTTTATTTACTTATCCAGGACCGCGTCCTCAATCGAAAATTACGGCTATACTTATGATATTAGATTCTATAGAAGCGGCAAGCAGAACTATAGAAATTCCTACAAGAGAAAATTTAGAAAGACTTATAGAAAATATAGTAAACGATAAAATGGCTCAAGGCGAACTAAACGATAGCGGATTAACATTAAAAGATATAGAGATAATTAAAAGAATTTCTTTCCAAAAAATAATAGTTTCATTGCATGAAAGAATTAAATATCCCGAACTTCCCGAAGAAAATGAAAAAGATTCTAAAAATGCAAAACCAAATAACGAAAAAAATAATAACGGAAAAACCGATGCGGATAAAAAAGAAAAATATAAGGTTAATGATAAAAAAGATATAAAAAAATTGCCAATGAAATATAATAATGAAAAAAATTCTATAAAATATAAAGATAATTCAAAAAAAGAAAAAGAAATTAAAGAAGTTGTAAAAAAATAATTATGAAAGCAAATGTTTTTAATCAAACCAATTATAATATAGATTTAAAATATTATAAATATTTTTTATCAAACGCTCTAAAAGTTGCAGGCATTGATGGAGAGGTTAATCTGCTTTTTTCTAACGATAATTATATAAGAGAATTGAATAAAAAATTTAGAAATAAAGATAAGGCTACGGATGTTTTAACTTTTCCCGCGGGAGATAAATTCGATAGAGAAGAAGGAGGAGATATTATTATTTCTTACGAGTGGGTAAAAAATAGATACGAAGAGAAAAAAATAAAAAAAACTATTATTAAATTAATAATTCATTCTATTTTACATTTGAGAGGAGTTCATCATAATTATAGCGAAAAATCTTTAAAAGAAAATTATAATAAAATGAAAGAATTATATTTAAAAATTATTTTGCATATTAAAAATAAAAGAAATAAAAAAGAAAATATAAATATTTAGGAAATTTTATGCCGATAAAAAATTTATTAAAAAAAATAAAAAACGATAGCGAAGGCGAATCGGATAATAGCGATTATATAAATTTAAGTTCATTAACAGAAGCCGAAAGAGAGATAATAACAAACACGATAGCCTTGAGGACAAAAAATGTAAAAGAGATAATGGTTCCGAGAGTCGATGTTATAATGGTTGCAATCGATACTCCTTACGATAAAGTTATTAAAGCTTTCAATAAAGGAAATTCGAGAATTCCCGTTTATAAAGACGGAATAGACGATATAGTCGGCGTTTTGTATGTTAAAGATATGATAGAAACAGACGAGAAAACTTTTAATTTGAAAAAATTACTTCATAAACCTTTTTTTGTTCCTATATCAATATCTCTTATGGAGCTTTTAAGAAATTTCAGAGAAAGGCAAGTTCATATAGCGATGGTTGTGGACGAATACGGCGGATTTTCAGGCATTGTTTCAATGGAAGATGTATTGGAGCAAATAGTCGGAGATATAATAGACGAATATGACGATGAAGACGAAGAAGTAAAAACAAACGAAGATGGAAGTTATTTAGTTGATGCGAGAGTGAGAATTGAAGATTTTAATAAACTTGGAATATTGCCTGCTATACCAGACGATGATGCCGACACTATAGGCGGATTTTTATTTTCTTATATTGGAAGACTGCCAAAACGAAACGAAGCTATATATTATAATAATTATTCTTTCACAGTAGTTGGAAAGAGCGGAAATATTGTAACAAAAATAAAAATTGAAAAATTAAGCGAAGATAATCAGAATTATAAAAAAGTTGAAGAATCTAAAGAATAAATAATTTTATTATTATATTAATATTTTATTTAATAGAATACTAATTCTTTAATCTATAAACAAAAAAAGACACCGCATTAAAATACGATGTCTTTTAATTATCTTAACTATTATTAACCTTAATTATTTTTTAGTAATATCTACAATTGCTGAATCTGTTCCTGTTTCCATTGTTAACTTTCCCTGCATATCGCTACTAAAAATAAGAGTCAATTTTACATCTATATTAACACTAGAATCATTATATATAGTAGTATAATTTGTATCGCTAACTCTTGTTACAGAATTCGAAGGAATTGTTACATCAGGATTAGTGCCATCCTTTAAAGTAACAGAACTGTCAGCATTTATGGTAAGTATATTCATTTCAGCAGTTTTCTCATCTGGTTTTCCATACCAATTACCAGCATAATAAGATAATTTTCTTTCCTCTGTTCCTGTTTTATCCTTATTATTATTATTGCAACTTATTGAAAATAGCGCAATTAAAGATAAGATAATTAATAATAGATAAAATTTTTTTTGTCCTTTCATTTTAGAACACTCCTTAATATCTTTTTATGATTAAATTATGCAATATTTTAGAAAATTTGTCAAGCAATTTAAAACAAAAAATTCTCTTATCATAGACTCATAAACAATAAAGTAGGCAGAAGCCAAAAAATTGTCAAGCAGTTTTATAGTATATACTTGATATTTTATAAAAAATTATTATAATTTACTTTAATCAATAATAAAAATAAGTTTAAGGAAAATAAATATGGATAAGAAAATTATTAAAACTCATAAAGCTCCGCAGGCTATAGGACCTTATTCTCAAGCTATTAAAAGCGGTAATTTTATTTTTGCTTCAGGGCAAATACCTTTGGACCCAGTAAGCGGCAATATGGCGGAAAACGATATTAAAAAGCAAACCGAAAGAGTTATGGAAAATATTAAAGGGCTTTTGGAATCGGAAAATCTTAATTTGTCTAATATTATTAAAACTACATGTTATTTAAGTGATATGTCGAATTTTGCCGCATTTAACGAAGTTTACGGTTCTTATTTTACGGAAAATCCGCCTGCAAGAAGCACGGTTGCCGTAAAGTCGCTGCCGAAAGACGCTTTGGTTGAAGTTGAAATAACGGCGGTAATAGGTTAAAAGAATTATATAAGCCATGCATAATGAAAATTATTCATGGTTTTTATTTTATAAAAATTAAAGAGAGATAATATGAGAGTTTATTTATCCTATTTTATAAAAGGAATGGCAATAGGAATAGCTAACGCAATACCAGGAGTGTCGGGAGGAACTATAGCTTTTGTTCTTGGAATCTACGAAAAATTAACTTATTCAATATCTACTTTGCCTACTGCGTTAATTAAATTAAAATGGAAAGATATAATTGAAAGTTTAAAAATATTAATTCCTACTTTTTTGGGAGCAGCCGTTTCGATATTTTTATTTTTAAATATTATTAATTATTTATTTTCAAATTATCCTATTCCGACTAAAATATTTTTTGTCGGACTCGTGTTAGGTTCTTTTCCGTTTATAACGAAAACTGTTGAAGAATATAATTTTAAAGTATTTTTTGCTTTCTTTTTAGGCGCTTTTATAATGGCTATATTCGTTTATTTCGATATTAATAAGCCTATGGGAGAGGCTACTTATTCGGGAAATTTTTCTGTTTTTTACGGAATAAAATTATTCTTTTGCGGAATAGCTGCTGCAATTGCGATGGTAATTCCTGGAATATCTGGCTCTCTTCTTTTATTGATATTGGGAGAATATGAGAATATTTCTTATTTTGTTTCGACTTTAAAATCTAATTTTAATAATGTTTATCCTTTAATATTTTTAGGAATAGGAGTTATTATTGGAATATTCGCTATATCAAAATTAATAACGATTCTTATTCAAAAATACAGGTCGACTCTTTTTGGTTTCGTATTGGGTATTTTAGTAGTTTCTTTTTTAAGTCTTTGGCCAAATATAACTTCTTTAAGCATTCCTATGTTAATAGCTACCGTTTTGTCAATGTGCATGGGTTTTCTTGTGGCAATCGTTATGGAAAAAATTTAAATTTATTTTATAATATACCTAAATTTTATATAATCTCATTCCGAATATATAATAATGAAAGAGGATGAACCAATATGCATAGAATAAAATTTAATGAAATAAGATTATCTTTAATATTTAGTTTAATATTATTTATTTCTGCAGGATTTTTATATTCTCAAACTTCAACTAATGCCGAAGTTTCTTTTACGAATTTGCCTAATTCTAAAAGATTAGCAAGCAAGATTTCCATAAAACCTATAAACGAAGATTCTTTATATGTGGAATGGGAAGGCATATATCATCCTAATTTAACTTATTATGTTTATAGAAGCAATAATCCTATATTATCTCGCCCGCTTTTAAGCACGGCTACAATTATAGGTTCGGTTAAAGCTACTAATAGTTTGAATTCATATTCTATGTTAGATATATTGCCAGGATACGGAAAATATTATTATGCCGTTGTATCTTATGTTGATAATATAGGTTTTTATACGGCAGATTCTGATGTCGATACAGTATCTTTTGAGTTTAAGAACCCTAATGAGATTAATACAAATATTATTATGACTAATACGAATACTATGATAATCGGGGCAATTAACGAGTTTTATACGGCTACAAATTTTATATCTCATACAAATTATTATGAGCATACTAATTATTATAATCAAACGAATTACCATAATTTTACAAACTATTATAATACGACTGAAATATATATAAAACCAAATACAAATAATATTTCAAATAATACGGTTAAAAATAAAAATTTGGAAGATGAAAGCGAAACAAGTTCAGAATATACAAACGAGACTTTAATCGATTTAAGCGAAAATTCTTTTGAAACGCCAACTACTAATACAGCGAACGAATTTCAAATAGAATATGACGAGTATATGAGCGAATATAATAAAGCTTTAGCTCAATTTAAGTTGGGTAATTATTCTACTGTAATTACTTTACTTAAACCTGTTTCGACAAAAAATGTTAATAGAGATTTATATTATAATATTAATTTACTGCTTGGAAAAGCTTATAAATATGCAAAGCAAAAACAAAACGCATTGACGGTATTTAGAAGAATACAGTCGATTAATCATGAAGAGGTTAGTTTTTGGGTTAATCAGGTGTTAAGCGATTTATAATTGGAGAAGATATTATGAAGATTTATGCAGCAATTTTAGCGTCCATTATTACTATAGTTGTCATTTTAGGTGGCATTTTTATAACAAAGGCTTCCTCTTTATCTTCGCCTGAAAGATATTTTCAAAAAGGTAAGAGATATTATGAAATGGGCAATTATGACGAAGCTATAAATAATTTAAACGAATATTTATCTATAGAAACAAAATTAAGACCTTTAGAAAATGTGGCTCAATCTTATTTTTTGGTTGCCGATTCTCTAAAAAAACAAAAAAAATATCATTTGGCTAAAGAAAGGCTTACCGACATTATAGATAATCCCGAATTTATAAGTTATTCTACAAACGCTATAATGGTTTATGCGGATATAGCGAGATTGGAAAACGCTTTTGACGATTATATAACGCCGAAATTACAGAATAATTTAAGAGCTAAAGATAAAGATATTGCAGCCACTATGAATATGGAATATGGTTATCAACTATTTTTTCAAAAAAAATACGGAGAGGCTTTAAGTTATTTTTTAAGAGCTAACGGAGAGCTTGCAGTATTGGGAAGAGCGCGAGTTTATTTTAGTATGAACGATTATGACAGAGCTTTTGAAATATACGAAGACTTTTTACAATATTATAAAACGAGTATTTATTATAACGAGGTTATGAGAACATATTTAATACAAGTTCCCGCAAGAGCGCATAGATTCTTTTTAGATAGAAATTATACAAAAGCGAGAATGTATTATAATAAAATAGCGACTCTATTTCCAAGAACAAAATACGAAGAAGACGCTTTATTTAGAATAGGACAATCTTATTATAACGAAAAAAATTACGACAGAGCTATAGAGTATTATAATAGAGTGAGATATAATAATGTCGACACTTTAGATGCGGAAGCTTTGCTTTATATAGGATTATCATATTTCAAAGTTGGACGATATAACGATTCTTATAAAACTTTGGATTCTTTCGTTTCTCAATATCCGAATAATGCTAATGTTCCGAGAGCAAAAGAATATATGGCGGCTTTACAGGAAACCTTATTAACTTTGAATTAAAAGTTTAAAATTTAGATTGATTAAAGATTTGTTATTTTTTATTTTTCTTTAAAGTTAATTTTTCAAATAAAACGAGAATCCAAAAAAATATATAATCAAAATAGAGGAATATTCTAAATATATTTTTCTTTAGATAAAATATTTCTTCTTTATTTGATTCAAGTATATTTCTATTTGGAGATTCCGTTTTTCCTGCAAAACCGTCTAAAGGTCTTGAAACGGGAACACATAATTTTACTTTTAAATTTTCTTTATTATCCGAAAACCAATATAAAGATTTTTTAAAAGGCATATATATTAAAAGCATATTTGGGTCTATCTTTTTTAATCCTATAAACGCTTTTTCTAATTCTGTTTTATTTTTTGTATTTTCAAAACTTCCAATATTTGTTATATTAGGATATATTTTTTTTATCTTTTCTAAAATAGAAAAAAAGTATTTCTCTTCATTTCCGAATAAAAACATAGACATTTTTTTCTTATCCATATAAGACAATATATTTGAAAAAAATATAAAATCTTTCATATATTCTAATTTTTCTTTATGGATAAAATTATAACCTTTGGCTATAGTATGATGAGAGGCGATAACTAAAGAAGCATTATTTACAGTTTCTTTTAATTTTTTATTAGAACGAACTCTTAATAATTGATGAATATCTAAAGTGACTATTAAAGCGTTTTCTTTATTTTTTAATCTCTCTAAAATATTTTCAAAATTATTATTAAAATTGTCTATTCTAACGCCTAAAATTGATTTGCTTTCCATTCCTTCCATCATAAATATAAAACCATAGCCTTTAAAATTATAATTATATAGCGAGAGTTCTGCATAACTCCAAATCTACAGGGTCTATTTTCGGCACTTTTTTAACGGCATCCGCTAAAGAAGTATAAGTATATTCTCCTTTCCAAATTCCAACCGCTACATTCGTTTTTCCTTCTAATAAAGCTTTAACTGCGATATATCCAAATCTTGCCGCCATTAATCTTTCTCTTGAAGTAGGCGAGCCTCCTCTTTGCATATGTCCTAATATAGTGACTCTAGTATCAAATCCCGTTTTTCCTTCTATACTTTTAGCCGTTTCCATAGCTCCGCCAGATTCATCTCCTTCGGCAACTACTATTATAGAAGATTTTTTACCTCTCTTTTTAGCAAGTTGTAATTCTTCTACAATTTTGTCTAAATCGGTTGGAGTTTCAGGTATAAGTATATCTTCCGCACCCGAAGCGATTCCAACTTCCAAAGCTATATATCCTGCATGTCTTCCCATAACTTCAACTACAAAACATCTTCCATGACTTGTAGCCGTATCTCTTAATTTATCTATCGCTTCCATAGCGACATTAACAGCCGTATCGTATCCTATAGTATAATCAGTTCCGTATATATCGTTATCTATAGTTCCAGGAATTCCTATTATAGGAAATTCGGGATGATGACTTGCAAAATCTAAAGCGCCTTTATAAGTTCCGTCTCCGCCTATAACTACCAAAGCTTCAATTCCATGATAACGCATATTATCCGCCGCTTTTTTCATTCCTTCTTCGGTTTGGAATTCGGGCGACCTTGCCGAAAATAATATAGTTCCTCCATGATTTATTATTCCGCCAACGCTTCCTGGATTCATTTCATATACATTATTATACATAAGCCCTTGATAGCCTTCTCTTATTCCCACAACTTCAAGTCCGTTTGCTATAGCGGTTCTAACAACGCTTCTTATTGCGGGATTCATTCCCGAAGCGTCTCCTCCGCTAGTTAATATTCCTATTCTTTTTATTTCAGCCATATTGAAATAACTCCTTTTAAGTATATAATTTATATAATTAATGATATAATATATCAAATTTATTGCCTATATTATATATTAATTCTTAAAGAATTGATATAGTAAAAAATATAAAATTATGACAGAAAATAGAGAATATACGGAAATTATTAATATTATCGAAAATAAAAGATGGGATAAATTAAAATATTCATTAGCCGATATGCATGCTGCGGAAATAGTCGATATAATTCGCATACTCGACAACGATAAAAATAAAAGCATATTATTTAGATTATTATCTACCGAAAAAGCGGCGGATGTTTTTTCAGAATTAGATTCAAACGAACAGGAAGCTTTAATATCTTCAATGAACGATAATCAATTAATGGAACTTATTCATGAAATGAGTCCCGATGATAGAACTTCTTTATTTGAGGAATTGCCAAGCGATATTACAAAAAATATTTTTTCTTTAATGAAAGAAACTGATTTAAATATTACAAGGCAATTATTGGGTTATCCCGAAGATAGCGTTGGAAGAATAATGACGCCCGAATATATAGATGTTAAGCCCGATTTTACAATTAAACAAACTTTAGAATATATTAGAGAGTTTGGCAAAGATTCTGAAACTTTTGAAGTTATTTATGTAGTAGGTAAAAACGATATATTATTAGGATATATTTTATTAAAAGATTTATTATTTGCAAAAAATGAAGAAGCTAAAATAAAAGATTTAATGCATACGGATATTATATATTTGTCGGTTTATTCGGACCAAGAGGAAGCGGTAAAAGTCGGCAGAAAATATGATTTGCTTTATATTCCCGTAGTCGATTCTAAAAACGCATTAATTGGAATAGTGACGATAGACGATATTTTTGATGTCGCTGAAGAAGAAGATACTGAAGACTTTCATAAACTTGGAGCTATAAGCGTAGACGATGATTTTTCAGGAAATATTAAACAGGCTGGAATATTTACTTTATATAAAAAAAGAATCGTTTGGCTTTTTATACTTGTATTTATTAATATAATTTCGGGATATTTTATCGGTTTATTTGAAGCGACTATAAGCAAATATGTTTCTCTTATTTTCTTTTTGCCTTTATTAATAGACAGCGCTGGAAACGCGGGAGCGCAATCTTCGACTTTAATAATAAGAAGTTTATCGGTTGGCGATGTAAAAAAGAGCGATTGGCTTTTTATGTTAGGAAAAGAAATATTAATATCGGCGGCTTTAGGTTTAACTATGGGTTTAACAGTTTCTTTGCTTGCGATTTTCAGAGGCGGATTTATTATAGCTTTTGTCGTTTCTTTATCTATGGTATTAGTCGTTATAATAGGAAGTTTAATAGGTTTATGTTTGCCGTTTATATTTATAAAATTAAAGAAAGACCCGACTACGAGCAGCGTTCCTTTAGTCGCTTCGATTTGCGATATTAGCGGAACTTCTATTTATTTATTTTTAGCTACGATTATTTTATCGAAATTTGGAAATTAATAATATAATTATTATAAGTAATAATTCTAATAAAAAACCGAGCCTTTAATTAAAAAAACTCGGTTTTATTTTCAGTAAATCTAAATTTATCAGTCTAACTTTTAATTAATAACTTTAATACGGAAATACAAATTTTTAGATTTTTTATTGATTTGTTTTTTTTATATTATAAGTATCACCATTATACATTAAAAGTTCCAATTGTAGGATTGTTGAACGAAAAGGTATAAAGTCCCTTAAAGGTCCAACTTGTGTCACTATTTTTTGTCACTTTAGTATAGCTCCAGTTAATGGGTATATGATGTTGACATGACCACATGACCATCTAAATATGAACTATTTGTACCCTGAATTTTCAGGATACCTTTGTAAAGTTTAAGCGCCAGTTTAGAACTAGAAGAATGTAGCCAATCTCCAATAATATTGAGAATTAATTTCTACTAATTCTTTCCAGTCTATTAGTTAGATTTACAGCTTATGGATAAAGCCATAAGCTGTAAATCTAACTAAGAACCGACTGTAATTACTATTCGCAGTAATTATCCGCTAGCAGAAACATACAAAGATATAGGTAGCACTATAACTGCTATAGTTACTATTACAGACGGTGCTTGTAATATTAAGGGAAATGTTCCTAGTTATGATAAACAAGAACTAAATTATGATGTTACCATAATAAAGTGGTATAGAGAAGATCCTAACTTAATAGGTAGTTTCGTATATGGTAATCAGAGAGAAGGAACTATTAACGCACCCAATGATGCCACTTATTTTTAGTTATTTATGATTCTCCTGGAATATCCATACTAATTGAGTATAATGGCAAGGGTTATTACACAGATCGTATGACAAAGCAGAAATAAATATGCCTATAAAATAATCATTATGGAATAGAAATTCAAAATACTAATGTAATCAAAACGAGTATTCTAGCGAATGTAGGATTAATCCTAATTATTAGAATTCTCATGTCCTCACCTATATCTTTTTTAACTGAAAGACTTCATTTAAATTTGGATAAAGGGGAGGTGATGCATAATGAAGAGACGATATGACGCTTATAGGAGACATAAAAGAAATATTGATTATGATAAAAAAAGAGGAATAAATATAATATTAAATATAACATTTACTACTATACCTATTATATCTATTATTAGATTGATAATAGAAATAATTAATTTTTATTATCGCTAATTAAAGAATAATAAACGCTTTTTAATTTATCATAAAAAATATTTACTTAAAAATAAAACCGAGTTCTTTTTGGTAAAGGCTCGGTTTTTATATTCTCTTCCACTAAAATAATTAATTGTATTTTTATTCGTTTTTATATATCATAAAACAATTACAAAAGAGAAAATTAAAATGAATAATTATATTAATAATATTGAAGAGCTTAAAAATAATAAATATAATTTAAGAGCGATTGAAAAATTAAATATATATAAAATAAAAAATTCTATATATTCTATAAAATTAAATAAAGAAAATCTAATAACCGTTTTATATAATAATAAGCCTTTAACTTCAATTTACGCTCCGATTGAAGAAGCTAAAAAATTAATAAATCAAAATATAAAAGATAATTCGAGTCGTATTGGAATTTTTTTGTCTATATCTTCGTTTTATCATATAGATTATTTTTTATCTCTAAACGAAAATAGCAAAGCGATAATAATAGAAAAAGATATTGAAATAGCGAAATTAATTTTTGAAAATATAAAATCTAAAAACTTAAAAAGAGTGATTATATTATTAAACGAAAAAATTGAAGATATAATTTCTTTTTTCGATTTTTATATAGCCGAAGAAGATATTAAAAAAATAATTTGTATAATGCATATAAGAGCCTCGAATATAAACTCTGAAAATAAAAATTATTACGACAATGTTAATTTTCTTTTAATGAATAAAATTAAAGAAAAATTAATGTCTCTAACTTCAAATTATTATTTCGCCCCAATTTGGGCAAGAAATATAATTTATAATTTAGCTTTCAATAAAGGCTATTCGATAAAAACTTATAAAAATATTTTAAATAAAAAAACTCCTTTGCTTTTAATATCCGCGGGCGCTTCGATAGACAATTATATTGAAAAAATAAAAGAACTCTCAAAAACTCATTTTATTTTAGTTTTGTCGCATGCATTCAATACTTTAATAAAAAATAATATAAAACCTGATGCAATAGTTTCAACTGACGGCGGATTTTATTCTTGCCTTCATATAATAGACGCTATAAAAGAAAATATTCCAATATTTACAACTCATAGCGCTTATTCTTTCCCGCTTACGAATATTAATAAAAAAAGAATATTTTATTTTTCGCATAATGAAAGTTTTGAAAAAATTATTTATTCTAATAAAAATAGCGATAATAATATTTATTTTCCTATGGAGGGAAGCGTTATAATGCCCGCTTTGAGAATTGCTAATTTTCTTAATCCAAAATATATTTTATTTGCAGGTTGCGATTTTTGTCATTTAAATAATAAAAGCCATTCAAAATATTCAAATGCAATAGCTTTGGATTTTATTACAAGCAATAAGATAAACACATTTGAAACAAAAAAATATAAAAGATTAAATGATGATAATAAAATAGAATGCTTTGATGATTGTTTGAGAAATACTTCTTCTTCGCTTTTAAGCTACAAAGCTCATTTTGAAAGTTTGGTTGCAGATTTGTCAAAGAATATAAATTTTTTCACCCTCACAAAAGAATCAGCAAAAATAAAAAATGTAAATATATATAATGATAATATAAAAGGCTATAATAAACAATTAAAAGATTTTAAACATATAGAAGAAAAACAAAACAAAGAACTATTAAAAAATAAATTATTATTATTAAAAAAAGCTATTAACTCTAATAATTCCTATAATAATTTTTCTGATGATATAGATGAAATATTAAATATGATTTCCCCTTGGCATAGAGATTCATTTATAGAAGAGAAAATAAAATATGATGAATTAAAAGATTATATCAATAAATGGTATAATGATATATCTATTTTTTTAGATTAAATATATTTTTTTGCAAACTCTCTGCAAATAAAGCTATATGATAACCGTCGCAAACTCTATGATTAACCTGTATAGCAATAGGCATTAATATTTTATTAGAATCATTATAATATTTTCCTATAGTGAATATCGGAGGCAAATAATCAAAACAATTATTGATGTTTAAATTAAAACCCTCAAAAGATACCCAAGGTATAGATGATATATTAAATAAATTTTTAATGTTACAAGCTTTTGGAGAAAATGATGTGCTTGTGCTATAAGTTTTTATATCTTCAATACAATTATTATAAAATAAATTAAAATCATCATTATACTCTGTGTATATAGATGAGAAAGTTTTAGAATTATTATTAAATATAGTATAGCTTGTATTTACAATATCATAATAACCAAGTTTAGAATCCTCAAAAGACATCTTAAACTCTTTTATGTTATTTACGGTCTTTGATATTAAATATATCATTGTAGGATAAAACTTAAAAGAACTATTTACTATATTTGACACTTCCAATTTTAAAGTAATACTATAAGTACATTGAGTAATATTAGAATAATGATAGTAATGCTCTTTTCTCTCCCAATTTTCAATATCAATTATATTAAACATTATTTACACATCCCCTAATTTTTTATATATTTATAATTGGGACTGTCCTAGATAACTAAAAAAGCTCCTTTCTTGCTAAATTATATATGATTTCCAATTGTTTGTCAACTTTTGGATTATTAAATCTAAATTGACATTCTTTAATAAATAAGTGAAAATGTGCTTTTGGTATTCCATTAAATTTACGAAGATGTCTTTTCGCTTGATTCCAAAAATTCTCTATACCATTAATATGGTTCTTTTCTTCAGCAAACTTTTCACTATGATTAATTCTAAAGTGCTTAAATTCAGAGACATCTAATACATCATAACTATTATAATAATCTGAATAAACTATGCTGTCAGGCTGTACTTTTTGCCTAATAATAGGCATTAATTTTAGTATTATTTATCATTTTTACATATACTTTTCCGCCTCTTTTTAATAAACCAAACACTGGTATTTTATATGCAAGCTCCTCTTCCTCTTTTTCCTTTTCTTTTGCCTCCGAAATAACTCTCATCTGCTTCTATTTCTCCATTAAAAACTTCTTCTTCTTTTTCATATTCAAATATTAATTCTCTTAATCTTAAAAAATAATACGAAGCTGTAGTCTTATTAACCTTAACTAAAACTGAAGCTGTCCTTGCTGTAGTTCCTGCTGAAAAATGCTCTATTAATTTAAATTGTTTTTCTTGACTTAATTTACTGCGTTTCATACTTAAATTTTAACAAATTTAAGTTATATAGGACAGCCCCTTATTTTTTTATCTTTTTTATCAATGTTTTATTTCCATTGAACATCTTTGTAATATTCGCATCCATCAACACCGCGTGAATTATCTAATATGGTGTCTTTATTAGGTGAAACTTTAACCCAATCTACATCCATCCAAGTCTCTAATCCCTTTTGAGCTCCGCCAGGATAATTATCTTTAGCACGTCCAAGTCCTACATTCATTATAATATAAAAAGCAGATTCATCAACAAATGGGTATCTTTGTATATTGTCCGTTTTTAAATAAGGCTCTCTTCCCAAAACTCCATCAATATACCAATAAAGTCCTTCCTTAGTCCATTCTAAAGTATAGATATGCCAATTATCTACATTAGCTATATCCTGACTTCCGGGAGAAGAAGAATAATCCTTACCGTCTGTACCATAATAGCCCGTATGTATAGTCTGATCTACTTTTTTAGGTTTTCCATACACATATTCCATAATATCTATTTCTCCGCCTGCTGCCCATTCTCTCCATTTTGGATTTTTCACATCACTTCCTCTGGCAGGCATTAACCATAAAGCAGGGAAAGGCCCTTTAGTTGGATTTCCAGCTTGATTTTTTATTCTTGCTCTGAATTCTACTTTACCATAAGTGAAGAAGAAAGGTTCTCTTCTTTTACTGTCTTCAGGAGCTTCATGAGTACCATATAGATGAGTAGTTTGTATTCCGCTTCCTATAGAACTGCTGTCATCATCGCCGGTTTTAGTTGCTTTTAAATGCAAATATTCAGTATCTCCTTCTTTTTTAAGTTCGAGATTTCTAAAACTTCCATTCATAGCATGATTCCAAGCTGATGTTCCTTTCCAAGCAGCAAGCCATTTTCCTTTCCAAGGTTCTAAATTATCAGCCTGTCCAGAATTAGCTGGAAGTGCTTCATTTTGATTAAACTCTTCATAAAATAGATATGTTGTAATATTATTTGTTTCATATAATATTTTTTCAGTTTCTGAAGTTATATCTGCTATTTGTATATTGTATCCTGAACCAGGATTTACTGATATTTTTTGACTTGGAGATGTAATTTGAATTACAATATCTTTACCTGCATTAGCAGATATATCAGTTTTTGTTCCTATTGCTCTAAATTCAATCTTTCTGTCTGTCAAAGCAGATTCTTCAAAGTTTACAACTATGTATTTATCCTGTATTTCAATAGTTGTTTTTGGAATATGACCGTCTCCTCCTGCTCCTCCTGGGACTGTTGTTTTCTTACAGTTTGTAAACGCTATGCTTAAAGCCATAAGCAAAGATAATAAATAAATAATCTTTTTACTCATATAAATCTCCTTATATAAAAATTTTAGGGGCTGTCCTAGATAACTAAAAAAGCTCCTTTCTTGCTAAATTATATATGATTT
>ERZ1673700.1846-NODE-1846-length-18609-cov-28.948421_pt1 | contig 18609 bp, 16 predicted proteins | sample MGYA00580230_ERZ1673700 | MGnify/ENA primary metagenome ERZ1673700 (study PRJEB41218, sample SAMN15661782) | gut metagenome | host: Homo sapiens | place: Canada: London | collected 2015-08-20/2019-03-30 | study: EMG produced TPA metagenomics assembly of...
CCCGGGCGCGTTGTACGTCCGGGACCGGGTGATTTTTTGAGATCCACTCCATGTGCACGGGCGCAGCAAACACGCACCAAAACACATGAGTCTCGCAAATGAAAGCAAGCCAGACCGGAAAGCGGTCATTGTGTTGACTTGCTGCGCTCTGCAAAGCGCCTGCTACTCCCCCACGGGTATTGTGATTTCGTTTATTCTAGCACAGTTTCAAGGGGAAGTCCAGACAAACCTGACGGAGGGTCATTCATTCCTTCTCCTCGGGGTCTGCCTCCGGGGCTTCGGTGGCGGCGGCTGCATCGGCGGCTTCCATCTCGGCCAGCTGCTCGGCGGTGGGCTCGGCATCAGCCTCAGAAGCGTCGATCTTCTCGGTCTGTGCCTCGTCGTCGTGGTCGGTGCGTGCCAGCACCATCACCTTGTCGTTCTCGCCCAGACGCATCACCCGCACGCCGGAGCCGTAGCGGCTCTGCAGCGGGATCTCGTTGACGTGCAGGCGGATGATGATGCCCTCCTGACTGCTCAGCAGCACGTCATCCACATCGTCCACGATCTTCACGGCGGCAACCTTGTCGCGGCTCACATCGTAGTTGCGGATGCCCTTGCCGCCGCGGGCGGTGATGCGGTAGGTGTCGATATCGGAGCGGCGTCCCTTGCCGTTCTCGGTCACGGTCAGCACCGTGCCGCCCTCGCGGCAGATGCACACGCCCACGACCTCATCGCCCTCTGCCAGACGGATGGCGCGCACGCCGTGGCCGTTACGGCCCATCGGGCGGGCGTTTTCCTCGTTGAAGCGGATGGCCTGACCGTTGCGGGTGGCAACGATGAGCATATCGTGGCCGGAGGTCAGGCGGGTCCATGCCAGCGCGTCGCCCTCGTTCAGGGCAATGCCGATCAGGCCGCTCTTGCGGATGTTGGCGTACTGTTCCAGCGGGGTGCGCTTGATCAGACCCTGCTTGGTGACCATGGTCACATAGCCGCCCGACTGCTCAGCATCCTTGCTCTGGCAGATCATGTTGGTGACCTTTTCGCCCTCCGCCAGCTGCAGCAGGTTGACGATGTTCATGCCCTTGCTGGTGCGGCTGCCCTCGGCGATGGTGTAGCCCTTGATGCGGAACAGACGGCCCCGGTCGGTGACAAAGAGCACATAGTCGTGGGTGGAGCCTACGAACATCTCCTGCACGATGTCCTCTTCCTTGCGGGTCATGCCGGAGATGCCGCGTCCGCCACGGCGCTGTGCCTGATAGGTGGCCTTGAGCTGGCGCTTGATATAGCCGGCCTCGGTCAGGGTGTAGACACACTGCTCCTCGGCGATCAGATCCTCGATATCCACCTCACCGGTCACGGACTGGATCTCGGTGCGGCGCTCGTCGCCGAAGCGCTTCTTCATGTCCAGCAGCTCGTCCTTGACGATGGCAAGCACCCGGGCGTCATCGGCCAGAATGGCTTCCCAGTCCTCGATCTTGGCGCGCAGGCCAGCCAGTTCTTCCTCGATCTTCAAAATTTCCAGACCAGCCAGACGACCCAGCTGCAGCTTGACGATGGCGTCTGCCTGCGGGTCGTCAAAGCCGAACTGCTCCATGATGGCAGCTTTGGCTTCTGCCATACCGCCCTTGCAGGCGCGGATGGTGGCGATCAGCTCGTCCACGATGTCGGTGGCCTTCTTCAGGCCTTCCAGAATGTGGGCGCGCTCCTTGGCCTTTTTCAGGTCGTACTGGGTGCGGCGGCGCACCACTTCGTCCTGAAACTCCACATACTTCTGCAGCATCTGCTTCAGGGTGAGCACCTTGGGCACCTTGTGGTCGATGGCCAGCATGATGACGCCCACGGTATCCTGCAGCTGGGTGTACTGGTACAGCTGGTTCAGGATGACCTGTGCGTTGGCGTCCTTGCGGATGTCCACCACGATGCGCATACCCTTGCGGTTGGTCTCATCGTTCAGGCCGGTGATGCCCTCGATGCGCTTTTCCTTGACAAGGTCTGCCATGTGCTCGATGAGACGCGCCTTGTTGACCATATAGGGGATCTCGGTAATGACGATCTGGGTGCGGCCGTTTTTGGTCTCCTCAATGGTGGCGCGGCCGCGCAGGGTGATCTTGCCGCGACCGGTGGCGTAGGCGGCGCGGATGCCGCTGCGTCCCATGATGATGCCGGCGGTGGGGAAGTCCGGGCCCTTGATGTGTTCCATCAGGCCGGGCAGGTCGATGTCCGGATCATCGATATAGGCGATGCAGCCGTCAATGACCTCGCTCAGGTTGTGGGGCGGGATGTTGGTGGCCATGCCGACTGCGATGCCCTGACTGCCGTTGACCAGCAGGTTGGGGAAGCGGCAGGGCAGCACGCTGGGCTCCTTCTTGGTCTCGTCAAAGTTGGGGTCCCAGTCGATGGTGTCCTTCTCGATATCGGTCAGCATCTCCACCGCCATGCGGCTCATGCGGGCCTCGGTGTAACGGTAAGCAGCCGGGGGGTCGCCGTCCACAGAACCAAAGTTACCCTGACCATCCACCAGCGGATAGCGCAGCGAGAAGTCCTGTGCCAGACGTACCATGGCATCGTAGACCGATGCGTCGCCGTGGGGGTGGTAAGAGCCCAGCACCGCACCGACGGTATCGGCGGATTTGCGGTAGGGATGGCTGGGGTCGTTGCCGCGCTCATGCATGGTGTACAGAATGCGGCGGTGGACGGGCTTCAAGCCGTCCCGCACATCGGGCAGGGCGCGGGACACGATGACCGACATGGAATAATCCAGGAAGGCCGTTTCGATCTCCTTTTTGACGTCGCGGATGATCTTTTTGGTTCCGCTGCCCGGTATCATCACATAATCTTCTTCCATTTGTTCCTCCGAATTATAACAGATACCACTTTACTGTACTTTTGAATATTTCCATGTTGCAAAAAGAAACTGTGGAAATAAATATTGATTACTTTCGCTGGTTCCCCCAGCATTAACAAACAAATTATAAAGATGAATCATCCCATTAGTTAATTCATCATTCATTATTAGGGTAAAACTCTCATCCGAACCCTCTAATATTACTTCTACTGGTTCACCTTGATTATCTCTATTTTCAGCTATATCAGCTAACATTTGTATAGATACATCATCTAAGCTAAAAATAGCTTCTTCTTCATACTTGCCACTGGTCGTACTATATGGATAATTAAGTGTTGTATAAATATCACTAAAAATATAATTTACATTTCCTATGATAAATATTACCTGTTTTAAGTTCAAAAAACGATTTGAAGTAAATTTTATATTATAGCAATAAGTCATTGAATCACTTGTTTTTCTTGCAAATATAATAGGCGTAAAAGATACGATACTACCATCTTCACTATAGTACACATCATTATTATTTTTTGCAAGTGAACTTAAAGCATAAGCTGCCAAATCATCTCGATTGCTTTCTGCGTATTGAATATCTTTTCCCTTTCTCAGTACATTTAAGTCCAATCCACTAGAAGCCATTACAGTAAGAATACATGAGCATACAATAAAAGCTGAAATAATAAGTGAAACAACACGCTTTTTCATAGAATAGCTCCTTTCTAACCTTTCATGGAAGAGTTTGCCCGTTGTTCCTCAGACGTCCAGCTTTGCGTACTGGGCGTTGGTCTCGATAAAGCGGCGGCGGGGCTAACAGCGTGCGCCCTCTCAGTCACCTACGGTGACAGCTCTCCAAAAGGGAGAGCCAAGAGCACTGCCGGAAACTTTCTCATTACTCCTAAAGCTTTAGCAACGAGCCTTAGACCTTGGCTCCCCCTTTGAGGAAAGACTTCCCCCGCTCCGGGGGAAGATGTCACCGTAGGTGACAAAAGGGGGAATCTGGCGCGGGAGCGCCTGAGAGGGTTTTCTTACACGTCCAGCTTTGCGTACTGGGCGTTGGTCTCGATAAAGCGGCGGCGGGGCTCCACCTGATCGCCCATCAGGATGGTAAAGGCTTCATCGGCCTTTTCGGCATCCTCGATGGTGATCTGCACGATGACCCGGTTGTCCGGGTTCATGGTGGTCTCCCACAGCTGCTCGGGGTTCATCTCACCAAGGCCCTTATAGCGGTTCACCTTTGCACCGGGCATCTCCTGCGAGAGGATGGCCATTTCCGCGTCGTTGTAGGCGTACTTGATGGTGTTGCCCTTCTGCACCTTGAACAGGGGCGGCTGTGCCACATACACATGCCCCTGCTCGATCAGCGGGCGCATATAGCGGAAGAAGAAGGTCAGCATCAGGGTGCAGATATGGGAGCCGTCCACATCCGCATCGGCCATGATGAACACCTTGTCGTACCGCAGCTTGGAGATATCGAACTCGTCACCGATGCCGCAGCCCAGTGCCAGCACCACCGGCATCAGCTTGTCGTTGCCGTAAATTTTATCGGCGCGGGCCTTTTCCACGTTCAGCATCTTGCCCCACAGCGGCAAAATGGCCTGAATGGCAGAGTCGCGTCCCATCTTGGCAGAGCCGCCTGCAGAGTCGCCCTCGACGATGAAAATTTCAGTGCGGCTGGGGTCTTTTTCGCGGCAGTCTGCCAGCTTGCCGGGCATCCGGCTGGTCTCCAGCGCGCTCTTGCGGCGCACCAGCTCCCGGGCCTTTTTGGCAGCAGCGCGGGCGCGGGCTGCCTGGGTGGCCTTTTCAAAAATGGCCTTTGCCACGCCGGGGTTCTCCTCAAAGAACTCCATCAGCTTGGAGTAGACCATGTTGGAAACGAGGGTGCGAATTTCCGTATTGCCCAGCTTTGCCTTGGTCTGGCCTTCAAATTCGGCTTCCTGCAGCTTGACCGAGATGACGCAGATCAGACCCTCGCGCACGTCTGCGCCGGACAGGTTCTCGTCCTTGTCCTTCAGCAGGCCGTGGCTGCGGCCATAATCGTTGAACACGCGGGTCAGGCTGGCTTTGAAGCCCTCTTCATGGGTACCGCCGTCCGGGGTGTTGACGTTGTTGGCAAAGCTCAGAAGCAGCTCGTTGTAGCTGGAATTGTACTGCAAAGCGATCTCTGCCACGCCGCGGTCGGTCTGCCCCTTGAGGTAGATGACGTTGGGGTGCAGCACTTCCAGCTTGCGCTTTTCGCCCAGATAGGTGACAAAGCTCTTGATGCCGCCCTCGTAGCACATGACCTCGGTGCGGTAGCAGGGGTCGCCCTCCTTCCCGTCCTCCAGCACGGGGGTATACATCTCGCGCTCGTCGGTCAGGGTGATCTTGACACCGGCGTTCAGGAAGCTTTCCTCCCGCAGGCGCTTTTCCAGCGTGTCGAAGTCGTAGACGGTGGTGTCCTTGAACATCTCCGGGTCGGGCTTGAAGGTGACCCGGGTGCCGGTGACGCCCTCGGCTACCGTGCCGATGCACTTGAGTGCGCCGTCCGGGTCGCCGCGCCGGAAGGTCTGCTCGTACTCCTTGCCGTCGCGGCGCACATTGACGGTGAGCCACTCGGAGCAGGCGTTGACCACCGAAGCGCCCACGCCGTGCAGACCGCCGGCCACCTTGTAGCCGGAGTTCTCACCGCCGAACTTGCCGCCGGCGTGCAGGATGGTGTACACCACGGTGACGGCGGGCAGACCGGTATCGGCCTGAATGTCCACGGGGATGCCGCGGCCGTTATCGGTGACCTGAATGATATTGTCCTTCAGGATCTTGACCTCGATGTGGTTGCAGTAACCGGCCAGCGCCTCGTCAATGGCGTTGTCCACGATCTCGTACACCAGATGATGCAGACCGCGCTCACCGGTGGAGCCGATATACATACCCGGGCGCTTGCGCACCGCCTCCAGACCCTTCAGCACCTGAATCTCGCTGGCGTTATACTCGTGGTCGGTCGCGGTATCGGCATTTGTACTGGTAATGATTTCTTCTGCCATATCCTTTCTCCCTTTTGTTCATTTTTGCGTTTGTTTTTTCAAATTATAGCAAAGCGGGAACCGGTACACCATGGTGTACTTTTTTCTCGCCGTTTTGTTGTGTTTTCACGCGCTGCCCGCAGCGGGCGTTCCGGCTGGCACGGTGCGGCTTTCCGGGCAGTTCCGGGGCTTTCCCATCCCTCTTTTTTCTGTGGATCTTCCGCCTGTTTTCCGCAAATTTCACTCCACCATCTTTTGCGCTCTGCGGCGCATGGCGGCGCTGGACAGCTCCGAAAGATACACCGCATCCACCAGCCCTCCGTCTGCCAGCACATAGCACTGGGGCAGCTCGTCCGAAAGGCTGACCACCGCCCCGTTCTTCTGGGCGTAGTTCAAAAACTCCCGCCCCCGGGGGGAGGTGGTGGTGGTCTCCAGATCAAAGATGCCGATGATGTCACGGTCATTCAGAACATAGTCCCGCCCCAGATGAATATACATACTGTATTTTCTCCCGTGTCTTTTGTTTGCATAAAGTCCACGAAAATTCAGCTTTTATGCAGTATCGCTTACAACATTTATCCATGCCGTCAGACCCGGTTCAGCACCCCGCCGTCCATGCGGTACACCTCGCCGTCGGTCTTTAAAAAGTCCGTGTCATCGCAGCTGGTCACAAAGGTCTGCTTTTCCTTCATGCAGGTGAGCAGATACTGCTTGCGCCCTTCGTCCAGCTCGCTCAGCACATCATCCAGCAGCAGTACCGGGTGCTCCCCGGTGATCTGCGCCGCCGCCGCGGCTTCTGCCATTTTCAGGCTCAGCACCACGCTGCGCTGCTGTCCCTGACTGGCATACACCCGGGCAGGCTGGTCGTCCAGCAGCAGCTCCAAGTCCTCGCGGTGGATGCCGCACAGACTCTGCCCGGCGCGCAGCTCCTCCTCCTGCCGCTGACGCAGCAGGTCTGCAAGCCCGCCCGGCGCAAACTGGGCGGCATAGCGGATGCTCATCCGTTCTGCCCCGTGGGAAAGCTCCGCGTAGTTGGCACAGGCGCGGGGAGCCAGCAGTTTCAGATACTCCCGCCGCCGCTGCTGCAAGGCTTCGCCCTGCGCGGCAAGCTCGGTGTTGAGCACCTCCAGCAGGGTGCGCTTTTCCGCGTAGGGGCGTTCCTGCCCGTTTGCGGAGTGGCGCAGCAGCGCATTTTTTTGCTGCAAAACCCGCACATAGCGGCGGTAGCTGGCCAGATACCCGGGGTACAGCTGGCACAGCGCAGCGTCCAGAAACTTGCGCCGCCCCTCCGGTGCCCCCTTGACAAGGCTCAGGTGGCCGGGGTCGAACACCACCGCCGGAAAGCTGCCTGCCAGTGCCGCCGCCCGCTTGGGCGCTGCGCCGTTCACCGCCGCATAGCGCCCGGGCTTTGCGGCCTCCGGGGTGCCCACGGTCATGCGGATGTGGGCAGGCTCGGCGGGCTCACAGCCCTCCGGCCGGTCCCGCTGGGTGTCGGCTTCCAGCACCGCGAATGCTTCTCCCCGGCGCACAAGTTCGGCGTCCTTGCCGCCCCGGAAGCTTTTGCCGCCGGTCAGCAGCCAGATAGCTTCCAGAAGGTTCGTCTTGCCCTGACCGTTGTTGCCGCAGATGACGGTAAGCTCCCGCCCGGGCTCCAGCCGTGCCGCACAAATATTGCGATAGTTCTGTACTTCCAGCGAAAGCAGACGCATTTACTGACCCTGCCCGATCTCTACGCTCTGGCCGTCCAGCTCGATGACGTCCCCGGCGCGGCATTTTTTGCCCCGCATGGTGCACACCTCGCCGTTCACCTTCACAGCACCGCCCTGCACCAGCTCCTTGGCTTCGCCGCCGGTCTCGCACAGACCGGCAAATTTGAGCAGGGCATCCAGCTTGATAAACTCGGTATGAATGAGAATCTTCTGCATAAAACGCGCTCCTTAGTCGTTTTTAAAGCGTACCGGCAGTACCAGATACAAAAAGTCGTTGCCCTCTACCGGCAGCACCTTCACCGGGCTCAAAGGTCCGCTGATCTCCATGCGCACCTGCTCGGTGCGGGCGTTGCGCAAAGCATCCAGCAGATAGCGGTTATTGAAGCCGATCTCTACCTCGTCGCCTTCGCAGGCGGCGCTGAACTCGTCCACCACGCGGCCGAGGTTGGTCTGGCAGCGCACCACGACTTTACCCTCTGTAAAGGAGATGCGGAGGGGATTTTTTAAACGCTCTGTAATAATCAGAGAGGCGCGCTCGATGGTGGAGATAAAGTCCTTGGTATCGATGGTCACACGGGTGCGGCTTCCGGCGGGGATGACGTTGCGGTAATTCAGGAACTCGCCCTCGATCAGGCGGCTCATGATGGTGTAACCGGCGGTGGTGAATACCACATAGCGGCGGTTGGCACTGATGTGCACATCCTCCTCGTCATCGTTGGCCAGCAGATGGGACACCTCGGTCATGGTCTTGCTGGGCACGATGATGCGGATATCCTTCACGGCAGTGATGGGACGCTCCACGATGGCCAGACGATATCCATCCAGCGCCACAATGGTCAGCTTGTCCAGCTCGATCTCGAACAGTTCGCCGGTGTGGGCGGGTTTTTTCTCGTCCTGACTGACGGCGTACAGGGTGCGGTCGATCATATCCCGCAGCATGCCGGTCTTGATGGTCAGGGTCTGCTCCGCGCCGGTGTTGGGCAGATCCGGGAAATCGGTAGCCGGCATGGACTGGATCTCGAACTGTGCCACGCCGCTCTGGATGGTGGTCTTGCCGTTATCCGCCGCCACGATGCTGATCTGACCTGCCGGCATCCGGCTGATCATGCTGCTGAGCAGTTTTGCATTCAGCACGATCTCACCGGGTTCTTTGATGTTGGCTTCGATGGTGGTCACAATGCCCATTTCCAGATCGTAGCCGGTCAGGGTGAGCTGAAAGCCCTCGGCCTTCAGCAGAATGCCCTCCAGCACCGGGATGGACGAGCGCATGGTGACAGCTTTGGAAACGCCGTCGATGGCTGCACTGAGCAGTGTTTTATCGCAGACGATGTTCAAAACAGTATCTCTCCTTTTTTCACACTTCCGGCTTGATTCCTGCCCTTTGGGCTGCTGCCGGAAGGCAGTAATATATTGAACTTGTTGTAGTAACCGTAGTAGGGGGTGGGGAAGATGTTGAAAACCCGGAAATGTCTTGCCGGGAAGCGGGGCTTTGGCTTTCCACCGGGTTGTGGAAGGCTCGTGAAGGAAATGTTGAAAGGTGGGGAACGGTGCTTCTTTCCACAGCCGATGTGAAGAACTGATGTTAAATGTTGAAAACTAAGTGGAAAGTGTGGAAAGCTTCGCCTTTTTGCCACAAGATATAGGCTTATTTTCCCCTTTTTGTTCCGTTTTCTCCCCATATTTTGGGGTTACGCCCTGAAATGAGTATGACTTTTGCCCGGTTTTCCCCGGTTTAGGCCTTCACGTTCTTGATGATATCGCTCACGGTCTCCCGCAGATGCTGGTCGTTCTTCATGTCCCGCTCCATGGTCTTGAGGGAGTAGACGATGGTAGAGTGGTCGCGGCCGGAGAATTCCCGCCCGATCTCCTCCATGCTCATGCCGGTGACCTCCCGCAGGATATAGATGGCAACGCGCCGGGCGGAAGCCACGTTGGCGTTGCGCTTGGTGCCCCGGATGTCGGCAGGGGACACGTTGAAGGTGCGGGACACCTCGCCGATGATCTTTTCGATGGTCACCGGTACCGGCTGGGTCTCGTTGAGGATATCCTTGATGGCGTTCTGCGCCACGCTGATCACCGGCTGGATGCCCTCCAGCATATAATAGGCGTTCAGCTTTTTCACTGCGCCCTCCAGCTGGCGGATGTTGTTTTTCAGGTGGTTGGCAATGAACTCTGCCACGTCCTCGGGCAGGTCCAGATGCAACAGCTCTGCCTTGCGCTTCACGATGGCAACCCGGGTCTCAAAATCCGGCGGCTGCACATCGGCGGTCAGACCCCACTCAAAGCGGGTGCGCAGACGCTCCTCGAGGCTCTTGATCTCCTTGGCGGGGCGATCGGAGGCGATGACGATCTGCTTGTGGGCATCGTGCAGGGAGTTGAAGGTGTGGAAGAATTCTTCCTGCGTGGACTCCTTGCCCGCGATGAACTGGATATCGTCCACCAGCAGCAGGTCTGCCACACGGTACTTCATGCGGAAGTCCTCGGTGCTGCCGGCGCGGATGGCGGCGATCAGCTCGTTGGTGAACTGCTCACAGGTGACATACATGATGACGAAATCGGGGTGGGTGCGCTTGATCTCGGTCTGAATGGCGGTCAGCAGATGAGTCTTGCCCAGACCGGAGCCGCCGTAGATGAACAGGGGGTTATAGGCCCCGGAGGGGTTTGCCGCCACAGCCTGCGCAGCAGCAAACGCAAACTGGTTGGACGGCCCCTTGATGAAGTTTTCAAACGTGAACTCGTAGTTGCCCTGCGGGGAGGCGGGGTTTGCCTCGTACTGCTGGGCCAGCACTACTTCGTGGGGCGGGGTGCTGGGCACCACAAGGGTGATGTCCACATCAAAGCCCAGCACGGACTTGAAGGCCTCCTTGAGCAGGCCGAGGTACCGGTCGGTGACGATCTTGCAGATAAAATCGTTGCGCACCGACAGGGTGATATGGCTGGAGTCCTCAAAGCTGATGGGCTCCAACCCGTCGATATAGAGATTGTACGTTGGCTCGGCCATCTGCGCCTTGCAGTACATCTGGGCCGCTTCTAAAACGTCCTTGAAAGAATCCATAAAACATCCACTCCATTGAATCGGTCGAAGTTTTCAACAATGCTGCTGATACCATGTTAGTATACCACAAAAATCTCCCTGCGTCTATATTACTATAATGTAATTTATAATACATAAGATAAGCCCCCGCAGCGCCCTTGTGGAAACACGCCAAAAAGACCACAATATCTGGTAGAAAAAAGTTTTCCACAGCAAAATGGTGAAAAAGTTGAAAAGCTTTTAACAGAAAAATCAGAAAAAAGTTTGCAGAAAACTGAAAAAAATGCTTGACAGAACGTCATACTATGCGATATACTGTTGAATTGCAAGCCTGTCCCCAATCTGGGACCGATCAAGACCCCATACCGGGGATAAGTTTTTACGGAGGATACAACCATGAAGAGAACTTTTCAGCCCAAGAAGCGTCAGCGCAAGGAAGTTCATGGCTTTCTGACCCGCATGAGCACCAAGAACGGCCGTAAGGTCATCAATGCTCGCCGTGCAAAGGGCCGCAAGAGCCTGACTGTCTGATCTCTGCCTTGCAGGTGAGATCCGGCGCAGAAATGAATATGCGCACAAAAGACCGCTGATATCCCATTGGCGGTCTTATTTTTTTACCCGTCAAAAGTTTTTTCGTAAAAATGCCCGGATGGGCTTTTAAACTGCAAAAATTTTTGATATACTGGCTAAAGAGTGCACCTATGTGCACCCGGACGAAAGGAGGTGCCGATGTTATGCGTTATCGTCCGATCCGCCGCAACAGCGAGTTTGGCCGTGTGTACGCCCGCGGCAAGTCCTATGTGAACCCGGCACTGGTACTGTATGTGCTCAAGACCCGGGGCCGCAACACCCGGGTGGGCCTGACCGCCACCAAAAAGATCGGCCATGCCGTGCAGCGCAACCGCGCCCGCCGCGTGATGAAAGCTGCGATTGACGAGCATCTGGATTACAATATCGGCGGCTACGATCTGATCTTCGTGGCCCGGGGCATGACCCCCAAACTGAAAAGCTGGCAGCTGAGCAGCGTTGTGGCAAAGCTGTTTGCTCAGGCCGGTCTGCCGGATAAGGCAAAGCGCCCGGACGCAAAGCCGCCCGCCACCGTGCCCCCTGCCCGCAAACAAAAGCCGGAGTCCCGCGCGTGAACCGGCTGCAAATGCTCTGCCGCAGGGCGCTGTGCGTGCCCATCCGCATCTACCAGTACACCCTCAGCCCGTGGATCGGCCGCAGCTGCCGGTTTTCGCCCAGCTGCAGCAACTACACCATGCAGGCCATTCTGACCCACGGCTGTATCAAGGGCATTTTGCTGGGCGCATGGCGCATTGCGCGGTGCAATCCGCTGGGCAAGTGGGGCTACGACCCCGTGCCGCCGCCCGGCCGCTGGCAAAGCCCCGCCCGCAATTTACAGCCTGCAAAGCTGTTTGAAAAGCGGCACAGGGGATAAAGTTTTCGCTTCTTGTGACGCGCTGCACTGTGGGCGGCGTGTCCTACGATAAAAAAAAATAATGCGTCCCGGGCCACAGCCGGGGCAGAATGGACAAAGGTATGAACTTCTTTTACATCCTGAGCGGTCCTCTCGGCTATGTCATGGAGTGGATCTACAAGCTGCTGCCGAACTACGGCTGGGACATCATCCTCTTCACCCTGCTCATCAACATCGTCAAGATCCCCCTGCAGACCAGCCAGCAGAAGAGCATGGCGAAAATGTCTGCTTTCCAGCCCATGATCGCGGAGATCCAGACCAAGTACAAGAACAAGCCCGAAAAGCAGCAGGAAGAGCTGATGAAGCTGCAGCAGGACTTTGGCTATAAGCCCACGGCCGGCTGCGTGCCCATGCTGCTGAATTTCCTTGTCATGTTCGGTGTTATCGGCGTGGTGTATAACCCGCTGGAGCGTATTTTCCACATCAGCGCCGCTGCACTTGCCAGCGCAGGCGAGGCTATGACCGCCGCCGGCATCTCCTTTACCGCCATCACCCGCGATACCAACATCATCGCCGAGGTGGTTGCCGGCAACAGCGGCGTGCTGGGCTGCTTTACCGCACAGCAGATCGCTACCATCACCGAGTTCAGCCAGCACATGAACTTCTTTGGCATCGACCTGACCCGCATCCCGAAGCTGGGGCTTTCTCTGGATCTCGTGCTGCCGCTGCTGTCGGTCATCACCATGTTCCTGTCCACCCATATCAGCATGAAGGCCTCCGGCCAGCAGATGCAGGGCAGCATGAAGCTGACCATGTATATGATGCCGCTGATGTACCTGTTCTTCTGCTTTACCTACCCGCTGGCATTCTCTCTGTACTACGTCATTTCCAACATCGTCATGACCGCACAGACTCAGGTCATGCGCAAGTTCTACGACCCCGAGAAGATGCGCAAGGAAGTGGAAGCGGAGATCGCCGCCAAGCGCAAGCAGGAAAAGCGCGGTGTGAAGAACACCACCATCACGGTGACCGACCCCAAGACCGGCAAAAGCGTGGAAAAGAACCTTTCCGCCAGCGAGATGAACAAGCGCCGGCTGGAGTATGCCCGTCAGCTGGACGCCGAGCGCTACAAGGACGAGCGCACCGTGCCGCTGAGCGAGCTTGACAAGCAGGATAAACAGTAACAAGGGAGGTAAACGGTTATGATCCGTACACAGGAATCCACCGGCAAGACGGTGGACGAAGCCTTTGCCAAGGCCTGCGCCCTGCTGGGTGTTCAGGCTGAGGATGAGAATGTCAGCCGTGAAGTGCTGGAATATCCCCAGAAGACTGGGTTTCTGGGCTTAAAGACCACCCCCGCCAAGGTGCGCGTGAGCGTGGAACTGCCGGATGCCCCCGCTGCTGCACCCGCAAAGCCGGTGGAGCCGGTGGCAGAGCAGCCTGTTGAGACTGCCGCCCCCGTGCAGGAGACTGCTCCCGTGGCAGAGGAAACGCCCGCTGCTGTGGCAGAGCCTGCCGCTCCCGCCGCAGAGCAGACCCCCGCTGCCCAGCAGCCCGCCGAAGCTGCCGAGGAGGCAGAAGAGGTGGAAGTGCCCATCGTCATCGAGGAGAACGCCAAGGTGAAGGCCGCCGTGGACTATCTGCGGGAAGTCATCACCCTGATGGGCGTGGAGAATGTGACCTTCAGCGCCGTGCAGAAGGGCGAAGCCACCATCATCCGTCTGGACGGTGAAAAGCTGGGTGCCCTCATCGGCCGCCGTGGCGAGACCATGGAAAGCCTGTCCTATCTGGCAAGCCTTGTGGCAAACCGTCTGGAGGGCGATTACATCAAGCTGGGTCTGGACGTGGCCGGCTACCGCGATAAGCGCGAGAGCGACCTGACCGCACTGGCACAGCGCATTGGTGCCAAGGTGCGCAAGACCGGCCGCAGCTTTGCCATGGAGCCCATGAACCCCTACGAGCGCCGCATCATCCACTCTGCCATCAGCAAGATGGAGGGTGTGCGCAGCGAGAGCAAGGGTGAGGGCCGTGACCGCCGCGTGGTCATCTACTCCACCGCACCGGATGCTCAGACCGAGAATACCTACGGCGAGCGCCGTGGCCGTGGCGGCAACCGGAATGGCCGTCGTCCCGGCGGCAACCGCAACGGCGGTTATCGCGGCGAGCGCCGCAGCAATGGCGGCTACCGTGGCAACCGCAGCGGTGCACCCCGCGGCCCGCGTCCGTCCAGCGTGCCGGAGCGCACCTACGCCCCCCGCGACGCCGAGAGTGCAGCACCCGTAGCACCCAAGCGCACCGAGCGCGTGGACGACTTTGCAGATTTCAGCTTTGGCAAGATCGAGCTGTAAACGGCAGGTTTCAATAAAACTATGCAGCGCCCCGCATTTCCACTGGAAGTGCGGGGCGCTTTTTGATATTATGAGCGCACGCCGAGGGATGTTCTCTTTTGACACCAAAAGAGAACCAGAAAAGTGCCAGCGATTTCGACGCGCTGGAGCCACGAAAAAGGGGCTGCTCGCCCCTTTTAACCCCAAAGAAGTGGGCTACACCGGAAAAAACTGAAGATTCACGCCTGTTCGGCGTGAAGATCTTTTAACCGTTTTTTCCGGCTCCGCCGATTTAAAGCCCCTCAGTCGCTGCGCGACAGCTCCCCCAAGGGGGAGCGGGTACGCCCGCAAACTTTACACTTTAGCTGGAAAATTTCCCTCCATGCCAAAGGCTCCCCCTTCGGGGGAGCTGGCGAGCGGTAGCGAGCCTGAGAGGGTTCGTTCTCAGGCAAGCATCCTCGCCCTCTCCGTCTTTGCTTCGCAAATCCACCTCTCCCAAAGGGAGAGGCTCTGGCGAAACCACAAACTCTGCACTTGAGCCTGAAACTATACCGCTATGCCAAGGGCTCTCCCCTTGGGAGAGCTGGCAAGCCCGACAGGGCTTGACTGAGAGGGCGAGGATGCTGCCCACCATTTTCAATCCTTTTTTCCACAAACATTTTGGAAGATGTGGAAAAACCGCGCGGCGGGTGTATCTTTTTGCGCAAAAACGTGGTAAAATAAGCTGTAAAATCAGAAAGTGTGCGCTGCGGCGGCTCTGCCGTACCGGGCGCGCGGAAAGGATGCAGTATGCAGGGATCGACCATTGCCGCCATTGCAACGCCCCCCGGGGCGGGCGGCATTGCCGTGGTGCGGCTCTCCGGTGCGGAGAGCTATCAGGTGGCGGCCCGGGTGTTCCACCCGGCAAACCCGGCAAAAAAAGTGGAAGAGGCCAAAGGCTATACCGCGCTGTTCGGGCATTTCGTGGACAGGGAAGAAGCCTTTGACGAGGGCGTGGCCCTGTTTTTCCGTGCGCCCCACAGCTATACCGGCGAGGATGTGGTGGAGCTTTCCTGCCACGGCGGCAGCGCGGTGGCCCGGCGGCTGGTGGAAGCCTGCCTTGCAGCGGGTGCGCAGCCTGCCGCTCCCGGCGAGTACACCCGCCGCGCCTTTCTGAACGGCAAGCTGGGTCTGACGCAGGCGGAAGCGGTCATGGACCTGATTTCGGCAGACGGGCGGCAGGGGGCAGCGCTGGCAAACGCCGCGCTGGGCGGTGCGCTGGCGAAAAAGATCAACGCCCAGAAAGCCCAGCTGACCGCATTGCAGGCGCATCTTGCCGCTTGGGTGGACTTCCCGGAGGAGGATGTGCCGGAGCTGGACCCCGCCCACCTGCGTACCGTGCTGGGCGCAGTGCGGGAGGAGCTGGACGCCCTCATCCGCAGCTACGATGCCGGTGCGGTGCTGCGCGAGGGCGTGGACTGCGCCATCGTGGGGCGCCCCAACGCGGGCAAGTCTACCTTGCTCAATCTGCTGGCAGGCTTCGACCGCGCCATCGTCACCCCGGTGGCGGGCACCACCCGCGACGTGGTGGAGCAGGCGGTGCAGCTGGGAGATATCCGGCTGAACCTTTTTGACACCGCCGGTCTGCGGGAAACCGAGGACGCCATCGAGGCCGAGGGTATCCGCCGCAGCTGGAAAAAACTGGAAGAGGCCGGGCTGATCCTTGCCGTCTTTGACGGCTCCGAGCCGCCCAGCCGGGAGGACTTGGCGCTGGCGCAGCGCTGCGCGGGCCGTCCCGCCATTGCCCTTGTGAACAAGGAGGACAAGCCCACCCGGTTCGATGCAGAGCTTATCGCCCCATATTTTGCCATGGTGCTGCCGGTCTGCTGCCGGGAAGAGGGGAGCCGCAAGGTCATCGCCGCTGCGGTGGCGCGGCTGCTGGGCACCGGCAGCATCGACCCCCACGCCGCCAGCCTGTCCGGGCAGCGGCAGCTTTCTGCTGCCCTCCGCGCCCGGGACGCCGTAGCCGGTGCACTGGATGCCGCAGCAGGCGGCTTTGGGCTGGATGCCGTCTCGGTCTGCGTGGATGATGCGCTGGACGCGCTCTGCGACCTGACCGGCGAAAACGCCTCGGAATCCGTCATCGAACAGGTGTTCGAGCGGTTCTGTGTGGGGAAATAAATTCAAATCATTAATTAGAGGAAACCCGAAAGTATATGAACCACTTAGGAGATTATGATGTCATCGTCATTGGCGCTGGCCATGCGGGCATCGAAGCCGCCCACGCAGCTGCTGTGCTGGGCGCAAAAACGGCTGTCTTTACCATGAGTCTGGACGCTATCGGCAATATGCCCTGCAACCCCAGCATCGGCGGCACTGCCAAGGGCACGCTGGTGCGGGAGGTGGACGCGCTGGGCGGCGTGATGGGTCTGGCGGCAGATGCCACCTATCTGCAAAGCCGGATGCTGAACAAGGGCAAAGGCCCCGCCGTGCACGCACTGCGGGTGCAGACCGACCGCCGCCGCTACAACGAATACATGAAGCACGCGCTGGAACAGACCCCGGGGCTGGCTATCCATCAGGCTGAGGTGGTGGCGTTGGAAGTGGAAAACGGCCATGTGAAGGGCGTTGTCACCCAGCTGCACGGCGAATACACCGCCAAGTGCGTGGTGCTGGCCACCGGTACGAACCTCGGCGGCAAAATTTTTGTGGGCGATGCGTGGTATGCGTCCGGCCCGGACGGCATGCACGCCGCCAACGCCCTGACCGACAGCCTGAAAGCCGCCGGTCTGCCGCTGCGCCGGTTCAAGACCGGCACCCCTGCCCGGGTGCACCGCCGCAGCATTGATTTTTCCAAGCTGGAATGCCAGCCCGGCGACCCGGACAGCGAATTGCAGCCCTTCAGCTTCCTGACCGATGCACCCATGCACAACAAGGTAGAATGCTGGATCGCCTACACGAACCCGGAGACCCACAAGATCATTCTGGATAATATCCAGCGCAGCCCGCTGTACGGCGGCATGATCGAGGGTGTCGGCCCGCGCTACTGCCCCTCCATTGAGGATAAGGTGGTGCGCTTCTCCGGCAAGGACCGTCACCCGCTCTTCGTAGAGCCCTGCGGCGAGAACACCGAGGAAATGTATCTGCAGGGCGCATCCAGCAGCCTGCCGGAGGATGTGCAGAACGCCTTTTACCACAGCATCAAAGGCTTTGAGCATCTGGAGATCATGCGCCCTGCCTACGCCATCGAGTACGACTGCGTAGACCCCACCAGTCTGGAAGCCACGTTGGAAAGCAAGGTGGTGCGGGGTCTGTACGGGGCAGGGCAGTTCAACGGCACCTCCGGCTACGAGGAAGCCGCCGCGCAGGGTCTGCTGGCGGGTCTGAATGCTGCCCGCAACGCGCTGGGCTTAGAGCAGCTGGTGCTGCCCCGGCACACCAGCTATCTGGGCACGCTGGTGGACGACCTTGTGACCAAGGGCGTCATGGACCCCTACCGCATGATGACCAGCCGCAGCGAGTACCGGCTGACCCTGCGGCAGGACAACGCCGACCAGCGTCTGACCCCCATCGGCAGGGAATTCGGCCTTGTGCAGGATGACCGCTGGGCAAAGTACCAGCACACCCAGCAGATTTTGGAAGCCGAGCGCCGCCGCCTGCACGAAGCACACCTGTGCACCGCAGACCTGCGCGCCGCCATGGAAGCCGCCGGTCTTGCCCCCGCCGCCGAGGGCGGCGTTGCCGAGGAGCTGCTGCGCCGTCCCGAGATCAGCTACCCGCTGGTGGCGGGCATCATCGGCTGGGGAGAGGAGATCACCCCCATGCTGGCGGAGCGGCTGGAGACCGAGATCAAGTACGCCGGTTACATCGCCCGACAGGATCGGATGATCCGGGAGGTGGCACGCCACGAAAAGACCCTCATCCCGGAGGATTTTGAGTATGCCGCCCTGACCGGCCTGACGCTGGAAGCCCGGGAAAAGCTGGCCCGCATCCGTCCCCGCAATCTGGGGCAGGCGGGGCGCATCCCCGGCGTTTCGCCCTCAGATGTGGCGCAGCTGAGCATCGCACTGGCAGGAAAACAACAAAAATAATACGAAGTTGCGATAAAATAAACGATTGCGCTACCCCAACCACCCGACAGAAAGGACAACACTATGATCGACAAACAGCGGTTGGAGGAAAAGTGTTCCACATGGAACATTGCCCTCACCGGCACCCAGCTGGATCAGCTGGATGCCTTTGCCCAGATCCTTGTAGACTACAACCAGAAGGTCAACCTGACCGCCATCACCGACCCGGAGGGCATCGAGGACA
>ERZ1673700.1859-NODE-1859-length-18502-cov-33.158020_pt1 | contig 18502 bp, 20 predicted proteins | sample MGYA00580230_ERZ1673700 | MGnify/ENA primary metagenome ERZ1673700 (study PRJEB41218, sample SAMN15661782) | gut metagenome | host: Homo sapiens | place: Canada: London | collected 2015-08-20/2019-03-30 | study: EMG produced TPA metagenomics assembly of...
TGATTCATATTGTTGAGACAATAAAAAGGTAGAAGGTAGAACTTATGAGAGGGGGCAACATTTTTCATGCGCTCCCTGAGTTGCTTTCTGGCTTCGGATACACTGAGGGTAGGAGCACCGTCTATGCGTTCCTGCTCGGCTTGTAAGACATTTGCATGTAGCTGCAGTGTCTGTTCCCTTTTTTCAGAGGCATCAATACTCATCAAGACAAGATCTCCTTCTCCCATCTTTGACACTTTATAGAGCCAAAGATGGGATTGTAGCATAGTAAAGCGACAGTGAAAATCGCAAAGCCGTGCCATGCGAGGACAGTTTAGTGCTAATGTTGTGTCACAAAAGACTATTGATTTTCCGGAGTATTTTTGCAACAATACATAGGTAATATTATGTTACGCTTTATGAAAAGGAAAAATATATGATTTTCATCATAATCCAACAATAAAAGCTGAATAGTTTGCGCTCGAAGCAAGTCCTGAAGTTGTGTTTTTTCCATTACTATAATCATATTCATGCCTTCCCCTATCAAAATCCGATTTGTTGACGTCTTATAATTATAATACAAGAGATATAAGGTTTTTGTAACGATATGAGCTAAAGATAGAGTAAACTAGATTTAGGTATTATATGAGGCAAAACTGATGTATAATATTTATAGATTACAACAATGTTAAGGAGGGAACGAATGAATTTAGAAACATATCAACAATTGTGTGTTGAATCAAAAATTCTCTGGACACAGCATTGTTTACAGCGAATGCAGGAAAGAGATATCAGTCGTGCCGACGTAAAAAATGGAATTGCAACCGGCGAAATCATAGAGGATTATCCAGATACAAAGAAATTTGAAGATGATTTAAAGACACGAAGAAAGAGGTGATGGATATGTGTATGTATTGCAAAAATAGTACAACCGTAAATAGTACAACAACACACGTCGTAAATTATAAAAATTGCATTATTGTAATTAAGAATGTTCCATGCCTTGAATGTGAGCAGTGTGGAGAAAAATATTATACGGATGAAGTTGCTGAGCGACTTGAAACGATTGTAAATATGGCAAAGAAATTGATGCAGGAAATTGCAGTTATTGACTATCCACAGGTAGCATAATCTTCTATATCGGGAGAGGGTGCCGAGGCCCCTCTCTTTTCTTCTTTTTATCTTTTCTCTGTACTATTCAATCCATCGCATTTGGAGACTTTCTCCGAAAAAGTTCCGGAATAGACGTTCTAAAGTAATAATCTGCCAACCTTTGCCCAAAAAATCAGGACTCTTTACCCCATTATAAATCACAGTTCCATATTTTATTTCTTCAAGATCATAACAAACAAATTCATTTTCTGCCAGTGATGATTTTTTTAACAGATGGGATATCATGTATTCGACCAGACCTTCGTATCCGGTATAATCAGCTTTATACCATATACCTTCGTTTTCCCATTTTAACTGATTTCCTTTTGAAGACTGGCGGTCATTTGTCCGGATATTCTGTTCAAATTTCATTGAATTGGTATTTTTAGCATGATAAGATAAAGTCAGAAAGATAGTTTATAATGGTCGAAAAAACATGGCACAAAGAAAAGGAACTGCGACAGGCGGCAGGGGACGGTTATTTATAGTAAAATTAAACCATTGCTAGAACATGAAATAGCATGATAAACAGAGAAAATTATCAGGGAGAATGAGTACATGAAAGCAGCAATTATTTATGCATCGGTTCACCATGAAAATACCAAAAAGGTGGTGGAAGCAATCGCCGGTGAAAACGTGGTAGATCTGATCGATGCCACGAAGGAAAAAGAAAGAGATTTGTCTGGATATGACCTGATCGGCTTTGCTTCCGGGGTGTATTATGGAAAATTTCATCAGACAGTACTCAATTTTGCTTCTGTCAATTTACCGGCAGATAAAGATGTTTTTCTGATCTGCACCTGTGGCGGCAATGCGGCATTCCGGTCAATAGAAGAAATTGTAAAAAGCAAGCAGGGGAAGATTGCCGGGAAATTTTCCTGTAAGGGGTACGATACCTTCGGACCGTTCAAGCTGGTTGGGGGGATTGCAAAGGGACATCCCAATGACAAAGATCTAGCAGATGCGGTAACATTTTATAAAGGAATCATTCGGAGGTAGACAGAAATGGCAAAGGATCAAAGATTCGAGATAGTAAAATGAAAACTGAGGAAACCATAAAACTTATCAAATATGTTACCGGCTCCGTAGCGGCCGTACTGCTTGCAGCAGCCCTGCAGCTTCAGTTTGCGTATGCCGCAGGAATTATCACTCTCCTGACGATCCAGGATACGAAGAAGGAAACTGTGCGGATAACAGCGAAGCGCATGATCATATTTGTGATCATGACGATCTTGTCAGCAGTGATCTTTCCGCTTGCCGGATATCACGTATGGGCATTCGGTATTGTACTGATCCCATATCTGTTTAGCTGCATGGCATTAGACATGAAGGAAGCGATTGCTCCTATTGCAGTGCTTTGTACGCATTATGTTTCAGCAAAGAGCTGCAGTCCGTCCATGATTCTGAACGAATTTCTGATTCTTATGATCGGAGCGGGGATAGGCACACTGTGGAATCTCTATATGCCGGATGGCAGAAGGCAACTGTTAGAGTATCAGAAAACCGTGGATGACAAAATCGTATACATCTTACACAGAATGGCGATCTACATAGAACTGGAGGATAAGACGGATTATACCGGAAGCTGCTTTGATGAACTGGATGCAATGCTTGTGAATCTGAAAAAAGAGGCATTACGATATATGAATAACCATCTGATCACAGAGGATGATTACTATTATGAATATATGCAGATGAGAGCGAGACAGTGCGTGATACTGAAAAGAATATATGCGGACATCATCCGCCTGACCACTACGCCGGAGCAGGGAAAAGCACTGGCAGATTTTATACGTCAGACTGCAGATGAGTTTGCAGAACAAAATAACGTGGAAACCCTGCTGTCGGAGTTAGAGAGACTGCACCACCATTATGAACAGCAGCAGCTCCCGGTCACACGACAGGAATTTGAAAACCGGTCCATGCTGTATCATATCCTGGAAGACATGAAAGCATTTCTTGACATCAAAAAAGACTTTATCACAGCAAGGTGATGTATTATAATGTAAAAACCAAATTAGATAAGGAAGTGGAGGAAGCATATATGTTAGAAGCAGGAAAAAAAGCACCCGATTTTGAATTGCCGGATCAGGACGGTGTAATGCATAAATTAAGTGATTATGCAGGCAAAAAAGTGATTTTATATTTTTATCCAAAGGATAACACACCCGGATGTACGAAACAGGCATGCGGTTTTTCAGAGAGATATCCGCAGTTTGCGGAAAAGGGTGCGGTCATTCTTGGAGTCAGTAAAGATTCCGTGGCTTCTCATAAGAGATTTGAAGAAAAATATGGTCTGGCATTTACACTTTTAGCTGATCCGGAACGTAAGGTTATTGAAGCCTATGATGTCTGGAAAGAAAAGAAAAACTATGGAAAAATATCTATGGGCGTGGTAAGAACTACTTATCTTATTGATGAGCAGGGAATCATTATAAAGGCAAATGATAAAGTCAAGGCGGCAGATGATCCTGAAAATATGCTTAAGGAATTGGCATAATGAAGATTATTTTATCACCTGCAAAAAAGATGATTGTAGATACCGATAACTTAGCACCGGTTGAACTGCCTGTCTATATTGATAAGACAGCAGAAGTATTAAACTGGATGAAAAGCAAATCCAAAGAAGAGCTGAAAGCAGTCTGGAAATGTAACGATAAGATTGCCGAACAGAACTTTCACAGACTGGAAACTATGGATCTGTACCGTGGACTTACTCCGGCAGTATTATCCTATGAAGGAATCGCATTTCAGTATATGGCACCAGCTGTGTTTGAGGATAGACAGCTTGCATATGTACAAAAGCACTTGAGAATCCTGTCTGCGTTTTATGGTGTTTTGGAACCAATGGATGGGGTGACACCGTACCGGTTAGAAATGCAGGCAAAGGTCGGGATAGGAGATGCAAAAAATCTGTATGATTACTGGGGGGAGAGATTATATCGTTCAGTGATTGATGACAGCAGGGTTATCATTAATCTGGCATCAAAAGAATACTCAAAATGCATAGAAAAGTATCTGACACCTAAGGATACCTATATTACGGTCTCCTTTTGTGAGTTATCGGGAAATAAACTGGTAACGAAAGGGACATATGCCAAAATGGCCCGAGGGGAGATGGTCCGGTTCATGGCAGAAAGAGAAATTGAGAATCCTGAAGAGATACGAAAATTTGACAGACTTGGATATACTTTCAGAAGAGATTTGTCATCTGAATCGGAATATGTATTTGAACGAAAATGATTAATGTGAATTGCTGATATGAGTATGGATATGGCTGCCTGCTACAATCTACGCAATTCACTTTGAATAGAAGGAGGTAAAGATAGATGATGAAACGTAAATTGATCTTAACCGGCGCAGCATTGTCCCTGGCAGTGGCTATGACCGGATGTGGCGGTAAACCAGTGATAAATCAGCAGCCAAGCAGCCAGGAGAAGAATGCGGTAGATACCCAGGCACAGACGGAGGCGACAGCCCCCGCTGCCGATTCTGCCACAACGCAGAGTTCTGCCGCAGCTACTGCGCAGACGGTAACCGGCACAGTGGATGAGGAAACAGCACAGAAGATAGCTCTTGAGCATGCCGGAGTGAAGGCAACGGATGCAACGATCACCAAGTCAAAGCTGGACTATGAAGGCAGACGCCAGGTATATGAAATTGAATGGTACGCAGGCGGTAAGAAGTACGACTATGAAATAGCCGTGGATACCGGTGAGATTTTAAGTTCCGGATACGATGAAAAAACATCCGGATGGAGTGGCAGCAATAGCAGTAACGTTACTGTCAGTGAGGCAGATGCGAAGCAGACAGCACTTGGCCGTGTCAGTGGTGCAACGGAAAAGGACATCTACGAATGGGAATTCGATTATGACGATGGACGTCCGGAATACGAAGGCAAGATCATCTATGGCGGAACGGAATATGACTTTACGATCGATGCATCCAGTGGAGCCGTAGTGGAGTGGGAGGCTGAGAGCGTCCGTTAGTTATACTCATCAAAAAAGTAAGGGGTTGTATCCCCGGTAACAATCATGTATAGAAATGTATAGAAAAAGGATAGCGTAGCCGCAAGGCGGGAAGCGCTATCCTTTTTCCTTTCATATCAATTCTTCGATATAATTATACATATATTATTCCATGCAGTAAAGAATAAATACAATAATGATAGTGAAAAGTTAAATGATAGATATTCCAAGAAATGAGGTATTTATGCATGGGAGAAAAGTACTCAAAAGAAGATCATGACAAATGTAAAAAAGTTGCAGAAGTGTTTCAGGAATTGTATGATATGTTAGGTGATACCTGTGTCCTGGATGCAGGTGAATTTGGATTTGTATATTTAACATATTATAGGGAGCAGAAATCCTGCTTTGATAGAAATAAGGTATATCGTAATGCAGAAGAACTGTTTGAAGCATTGTGGGATGAGTGGCTTTACAGTGAAGTGATGCAGCCTGTATATGGGACAGAGGATGCGGAAGCAGGCTTTGAAGAGATCTACCGAAAGCTTTCGGATGAAAGAAAGCAGGAATATGCTGTAAGGAAGCAGCAATTTATGGATCAGGCAGAATTAAAACAGGAATGAGATCGCAAAGCTGATATACTATATGTCACAGGTTGTATAGCTGCCGTACTGCTTGCAGTAGCCAGCAAGGTGATGTATATTAAACAATTGAAGATGCGCGACCTTGATCAGCGAATATAGCAATAGGAAAATTGGAATCAGGAGGCTATCAGAAATGACGGAAAGAGAAAAAATGTTAAGCGGAGAGTTGTATGATTCATCGGATAACGAATTGGAACAATTACGTTTGCATGCACGTAAATTAGCAAGAAGATATAATTTAACAGATGAAGATCAGCAAGAAGTGCAGGCACAGATATTGCGGGAATTATTGCCGGCAACAGAAGAGCTTCCGTATTTGCAGGCACCGGTCTATTTTGATTATGGATGTCATACGTACTTCGGAAAATATAGCTCTGCTAATTTTAATTTCACATGCTTAGACGTAGGTGAAATACATATAGGGGATAATGTGATGATCGGTCCTAATGTTACATTGGCAACTCCTATGCATCCATTATTGCCTGAGGAGCGTAATGTCAGGAAAAGAGAAGATGGCAGCCTTTATACTCTTGAGTATGCAAAGCCGATCACTATAAAAGATAATTGCTGGCTGGCATCCAATGTGGTTGTTTGTGGTGGTGTTACCATAGGGGAGGGATGCGTAATAGGAGCAGGAAGTGTTGTGACGAGAGATATTCCTCCCTATAGTCTGGCGGCCGGCAACCCATGCCGTGTTATTCGCAAAATAACCGAAAAAGATCATATGTAAGATAGAATTGATCAATTTTCACCAGTTTATTGCAATAGAATCACTAATATTTAGCAAAAAAATTTTATATTTATTAATAGATTTTTCCAATCAACTGTGCTATAATACGAACGTTTAAGTACATAGAAGTTGAATTGAAAATTTACAGAAGCTGAAAGGAAGGGAGAACTATCATGGAAAAGATCAAAAAGCGTATAGCAAATTTAAAGGTTGCAGGAAAATTAAAAGTATATCGAATGACAGTGCTTGTTATGACATTATTTTTAGTGTTGGTGGCACTGATCTCGACATTAGTGATCCGTTCAAATATAGAGAAGATCACGGAGGTCTGGTCTCCGGCATTGGAAGATCTGCAGGAATTAGAAACAATGACTGCAAAATATAGAATCAAACAGTATCAACATCTGGTAGAATCAGATGATGCTGCTATGACCTCCTGCGAAGAAGAAATTCAGAAGCTGGAGAGTCAGATCCAGGAGACTGATGCGAATCTGGAGGCAATCATGTCTGCAGACAGCGATGCTCAAAAAGGACGGGATGATTATGACGTAGCAAACACTGCATGGGAAGAATACAGGGCTGCTTCGGATGAAATTCTGAATTTAAGTCGTGAGGGCAAACAGCAGGAAGCAGCGAAACTGATGACCGGAGAGGTGTATGAAGAGTATACGGCATTTGCTGAGAAATTAACTACATTGCGTAATGAGTTCCAGGTAGAATTAGATCAGGCAAAGACCATGGCCAATGTATGCACCATAATCATATTTGTTGTGATCGTGGCAGCGGGTCTTGCGATTGCTGTAGTGACAACACTGATCGGAAGGATCATTACCAATTCCATTACAGAGCCGGTAGAACAGATAGAGGCAGCAGTTGCCAGCCTGCGTAAGGGCGAACTGTCTAATGTAGAAATGCTTACCTATGAGTCTGAGGATGAGCTTGGCGATACCATCAGGAATCTGAAAGAAGCCATGGGTATTCTGGCAGATTATGTCAGCGAGATCTCTGTGGAGGTAAAGGCAATCGCGCAGGGTGACCTGACCAGAAATGGTGATGATATTACAGATTTCCTAGGCGATTTCTCGGAATTGAAGACATCACTGCTGTATATTCTGAAACGGTTTAACAGTACCCTGACCGAGATCAGCAATCTGGCAGAACAGGTATCATCGAATTCATCCGAGGTGGAAAATGCATCAAAATCCCTGGCGGATGGTGCAACAGAGCAGGCAGGAGTCATCGAGGAATTGAATGCCACCATTGACACTGTCGTGGATCTGGCTGCAGATACAGCGAAGGAAACGCAGAGCGCATCGGCACGTGTAAAAGCCTCTGCAAATAAGGCAAACGAAGAAAAAGAAAAAATGAATGAGCTGCTCACGGAAATGGAGCACATTACAGAAATCTCCAAGGAGATCGGTAATATTATCACAGATATCGAGGATATTGCATCCCAGACCAACCTGTTATCCCTGAATGCTTCCATTGAAGCTGCCAGAGCAGGAGAAGCAGGAAGAGGATTTGCAGTAGTGGCAGATCAGATCGGCAAGCTGGCAGCAGACAGTGCAAAATCTGCTGTAAATACAAGAGATCTGATCGATAAGACCTTAGTGGAAATCGAAAAGGGCAATACGATTACAAGAACAACAGCAGACGCATTCAATCAGATCATTGCAGATATGGAGTCCTTTGCAGAGATTGCACAGAACACCATGGAGAAAGCCAACTCCCAGGCAGAGTCCTTGCAGCAGATCGGTCAGGGAATTGAACAGCTGTCCGGCGTGGTACAAGGCAATGCAGCATCCTCAGAAGAGAATACCGCGATCAGTGTTAATCTGGCAGAGGGAGCAGCCAAGATGCAAGACCGTGTGAAGATCTTTAAGCTATTCTAGTATAACAGTTTTAAATAAACTACCCCATATCACTTGCCTATTTTCCCGATAGCACAGGCTAAAAATCCTCAGCGTAGCCCGCTACGCCTACGTTTTTTATCCTGCACTCTCAGAAAAATATTCTACGTGAATGGTGTAGTTATTTAGAAACCGTTATCCTAGAAAAATGGCAGGAATAGAGTGAAGCTGTCGGAAGGAAGGTTCTTGTTGTGATTAATGATATATTTAAAGTGTTTGGAGAGCAGACAGCAGAAATCTTATTTGAGATCATTACAGAATGTATGGATGATTACCTGTATATATTTGATCTGCAGAATAATACCTTTGAGATTTCACAGTCAGCTGTGGAACGGTTTAATATGTCGAAAAATGTTCTGACAGATGCTGCAAATGAAGTTATGAAGGTAGTATATGAGGAAGACCGCAGGATGCTTGCAAAGCATCTTGCGGATATATGCGAAGGAAGAGAAAATGTACATAATCTTCATTACAGGTGGCTTGATAAAGAAGGTATGCCGGTCTGGATTAACAGCCGTGGTATCGTGATCATTGATCAGCAGGGAAAGGCAGAGTATCTGGTCGGGTGTCTGAATGAGACCGGCAACAGGAGAAGAGCCGATAATGTCACAGGACTGCTTGGCGGTCCGGAATTCCTTGCTTACCTGCGTGCACAAAAAGAACCCATTACCAAGGGATTTTTTATGCATGTAGGAATTGATGATTTTGGAGCGATCAATAGCTCCAGGGGAGCTGATTATGGTAATTATATCCTGAAAAGCGTAGCCGGCTGTATGAAGGAATGCCTTTCAGACAAGCAGAGAATTTACCATCTGGTAGCGGATCAGTATGTGATCGTGGATCTGGAAGCTTCCTCCGCAGAAGACGCTGTGGCACTGAAAGAAAAGATTACAGATAAACTTCATAATTTCATAGTAGCCGAAAATTATGAAGCTATATTTTCTATTTCTATTGGTGTTATAGATGCAGCAACATTTTGTGAGGGAACCGAAGAATGCCGCAAAAAGTTTGAATTTGCCTTGAAACAGGCAAAAAGCATGGGTAAAAATGGATTCTATATTTTTGACCAGGATGACTATGAGGTCTTTTTACGAAAAGGAAGAATCATAGCAACACTTCGTAATGCTATTGTGAACCATTATGATGGCTTTGAAGTATACTACCAGCCGATCGTGGACTGTCAGTCCGAACAGATCATTGGAGCAGAGGCACTGATGCGTTTTTCCATGATAACGGAAGAAGGGCGGGAGTTTGTTTCACCGATGGAGTTTATCCCATTATTGGAAGAGACCGGATTGATCATTCCCGCTGGAAGATATATTTTGAACGAAGCTGCAGCAATGTGCTGTGAAATGCAGAAATATATTCCTGACTTCCGGATGAATGTAAATGTATCCTATGTTCAGATCCTGCAAGGCAATGTGGAGCGGGATATTCTGGATGCAATTCAAAAATATTCATTACAGACGGAATGCTTATGTGTTGAAATGACAGAAAGCGGATTTATGGATATGACACCTTCGTTCTGTAAATTCCGTAAAACTCTGGACAAGAACGGGATTCCCTTTGTGATCGATGATTTTGGAACAGGATATTCGAATCTTCATTGTATCCGTGATATGAATCCAAGTTACGTGAAAATGGATAGGGATTTTACTGCCAAGGCGATGAACAGTGACAGGGATTATGAATTATATAAAAATATCATCCCCATGGTACATAGTATTAACGTCAGGATATGCGCAGAAGGCATCGAGGAAAAAGAATGGCTTCTGAAAATGAAAGAAATGAAGGTTGATTATCTGCAGGGATATTATTTTGGAAGACCATGTGGAAAGAAACAGTTTCTGCAGCAATATGCCAGTGGCATCAACGTTAAATAAAGAGAGTAAGGCAGACTCAGCTATGTGGGGCTGCCTTATTTTATGGTCTTATCAGAAGGATGGATCCATAACGGCTTCTTTCAGTTTTTCCAGGTCATTGGCATCAGGGCGAGACAATGCACAGTCAAAATTTTGGATCAATACATCAAGATTTGCCGGATGATCAGGAGCTTCCTTCATTTTCAAGTAGCGTTCCCGGACAGACTGCGGCATTCTGCCCTGACACATATACTCTCCGACGATAACATTGCTTGCGTCAACGAACTGCTTAACCTGACTCAGAATTTTCCGAAAATAGATATCACTGCCACCAAAGCCTGCAGTTCCAAACAGAAAAATCTGTTTATTCTTTAACTGCGATAATAGCTGTAATGTCTTGGTATCTGCATTTCCCTTGTCTGTCCAAAATCCGATATAGAGCAGTTCGGAAGAAGGGATCACTGTGTCGGACACACCGAAATACTCACATTCATCCTGAGGTAATGCCTCGTGGATCGCATCAGCCAGCACCTTGGTATTACCTGTTAAGCTGCTATAAACGATGGAATATTTTTTATTCTTCATATCATGTTGTCTCCTTTCATAGGATCATGAAATTATCATATCGCATTCCTATTTTAGTTCGGAAAGCATGATTTGTCGAATGAATTTTCCATAAACATTTTACAGAGCGAAAGGGATAGTTGCTTTTCCTGCCGCTTGTGATAAACTTGTTCATAAGTGGGGGAAAGATCATGGACAGAACCCCGATAAGGGAATAAAAGCCGGGCTGTCCCGGTATCATTTAATGAAGTAGAAAAGTTGACAGAAGAGAAATATACAATCCGAAAGTATAAAAGAATTTTATTTTATGTGGTGATATGTGTGCTGCTTGCGGCATTCCTTTTGGGACAATATATTTACCCAAGTGAAAGGGAAACGGTCACGGAGGAAAGCATTACTTATACCGGAACCTTTTACCGGGTGCTGGCAGACGGAACCAAAGAGGAAATCCCGGTTCCGGGCAAATGTGATGTGCCTGCCGGAGAGCCTCTGGTCATCCGGTCAGTGCTCCCACAGGATTATCATGAAAATACGATCGCCATCAGGTCCTCTCTGGAGAATGTGCGCATTTACATCGGTGGGGAACTGAGGGCGGTGTATGATACGGAGAATACCAGACCTTTTGGGAAAAATTCTGCCAGCCGGTATGTGTTCTGCGAGACATCAGGAGAGGATGCGGGAAAGGAAGTGCGGATCGAACTGCAGTCCTTTACCCACAAGTATTCCGGTGTCGTCAATACGGTATATTGTGGGGATAAATTAGATATCTGGGCATATATGTTCCACTGCTATTTTATGGTAACTTTGATCGCCTGTACGATGTTGTTTGCCGGACTGGTCGTGCTGATCATCAGTCTGGTGCTCGATATTGTATACAAGACGAGATTTGATCTGGAGTACCTGGGATGGTGCATGATCCTGGGAGCAGTGTGGATGCTGGGAGAATCGAAGCTGCGCCAGCTGTTTGTTTCCAATGCTTCTATTCTGTCGAATATGTGCTTCTTCGTTGTGATGATCTGCCCGATTCCGATCCTGTTCTATATTGACAGTGTGCAGCAGGGAAGATACCGGAAGGTCTATCATGTGGCAGAGTGTATCACTTGTGTGAATTTGGTACTATGCACGGCCTTACAGGTACTGAATATCGCAGATTTTATCTCGACAATGTTTTTGTCCCACATGGTGATCGCAGGAACCTTCCTGACGGTATTTATCACCATTTGCAGGGATCTTATTCAGGGAACAGCGAAACATTACAAGCTTCCGCTGATCGGACTGGTGGCTGCCATGATCGCAGTCATGCTGGAGGTGACAGCAGTGTATCGTGTTGTGTCTCTGTCCGGAATCTTTATCGCAACCGGACTGGTGGTCCTGCTGGTCGTTACTCTGATCCAGACGATGGACCGCATCCGCGAGCTGGAGCTGGCCAGGCAGAGAGAGGCAAGGGAAAGCCTGGATTATCTGACAGGTCTTCCTATGCGTCATAAGGGAGAGGCACTGATCCTTGAGAAAATGCAGAAGCAGGGTGGCTGTCTGGGATTTGTGGATATGGATAATCTGAAGAAGATCAATGATGTCTATGGACATAAGGCGGGGGATCATGCCCTCAGACTGGTGGGAGCGACGCTTACAGAGTGCATGAAGAACGCAGTAGTCTGCCGGCTGGGAGGAGATGAATTCCTGTTCTATCTGCCTGAGGTATCGGAAGCAGAAATGAATACGCGGGTGAGAAAGCTGTTTGACAGCTTTCGTGCGGCAAAAAATGCTGCGGCGGAGACTTCAGCGGCATCCCTGTCCTGCGGTCTGTGCATGTGCAGACAGGGAGACAACTTTGAAGAATATTATATAAAAGCGGACAAAGCATTGTATTATGTCAAACAGAACGGCAAGAACAATTACCGATTCTATGAGGAACTGGAAGAACAGTAGCCGGATGACACTGCGGTATTCCGGCGATGATCCTGGCAGAACGGAAAGCCGGCTGGAAGGGCTTTGAGAGTAAATATCAGCATGGACTGTTAAAGCTGTACGCACAGCATGCCGTAAGTTCCATGAAGGGTGCTTATATGGAATAAACGGGATTTTATAAGGAGAAGATGTGATGGACATAAAAATTAATGATTATTATGAGCCGGAACATTTTAAGGCTCTGAATGAAGCGGACTATGATGTGTCCCATTCCTGTGATTATGAGAAAAATGCAATGCACCATATTCATGAATCCACAGAGATTCTGATTGTGGAATCCGGAAGTGCGGATTATTACATTGATGGCAGGAAATATTATGTGGAAGCCGGTGATATTCTCATTATCGGCTCCAGAAAATCCCATATGCGGAGGATGGACAGACTGCCGTTTGCCAGATATGGTCTGGCAGTGAATCCATCCTATTATAGAAGACTGAATTTGGGGGAAGATATGCTGAAGGTCTGGCAGGGACTTTCCCCGGAGGAATTCGTGCAGCATTTTAAGGACGTTCCCACAGATGTGTTCTCAAGGATGATAGAACTGTTAAAATGTCTGTATGAGGAGCAGCGGCAGAGACAGACGTTCCGCGGGACGATGGAGAGAAGCCTTGTGACGCAGATCGCAGTCTTACTCTATCGGCAGTGGGGCTTGTGCAAGAGAGAGGAGGAGACCTCATCCATGAGCCGGCAGATGTATGATATCAAGGAGTACATAGATGAGCATTATCAGGAGCCGTTAGATCTGAACAGCCTGAGTGATAAGTTCTATCTGCATCCGGTAACGATCAGTAAGGAATTCAGCCGCTGCGTCGGACAGCCGCTGACAAAATATATCAACAGTGTCCGGATCTGTGAGGGAGCCAGACTGCTGGAGAATACCGGTGAAAGTGTGACTTCGATTGCCACTATGTGTGGTTATGACAGCGTAAATACTTTCCTAAGACAGTTTAAAACGATCATGGAGATGAGTCCGTTACAATATCGCAAAGAAAGAATGGACTATTTGCATCAGACCAGATAACAGAACGCCCGGAGTTTTGAAAAACTCCGGGCGTTCTGACTAAAAAATGATGAAAATGGACAAAAAACTATACAGATTGCCCAAAGCCATTATGCTATGATAAGACCATCAGAAAGGTACCGGCCGGTACGTAACAGATGAGATGATTAAGGAGGAGTTACTTTTATGATGAAAAAGAAAATTTTAGCCGCTGCTCTTGCAGCTATCTTTACTGTGGCATCACTGACCGGATGTGGAGCATCCGCAGACGAGAATACAACAGCAACCGGAGCCGGTTCAGAGGCAGCAGCTGCTGCAACAACAGATATTGACAGCATCGGAGATGTTAAGCTGACGGTATTGTGTGGATACGCAGGTGAGGATCCTCACGGACAGTATGTATATTCCTACGCAGAGGAATATATGAAAGAGCATCCCAATGTGAAGATAGAGATCCAGGCGATCAGTACCAATGATATCTACACAAAGCTGTCCGCTATGGCAACCACCCCGGATGATCTCCCTCAGATATTCTTTACATCGGCAGATGCAGTTGCAACTCTGCACGACCTGGGACTGACCAGAGATCTGACCGGACTGATCTCCGATGACCTGGCAGGAGAATTTGCCAATGGTGTTCTGGATTCCTGCAAACTGGATGACGAGATCGTATATTTCCCTGTAGCATTACAGCCTCAGGCTATTATTTATAGAAAGGATCGTTTTGAAGAGGCAGGTCTTACGATACCCACTACCTGGGATGAGTTCATTGACTGTGCGAAGGCACTGACCAAGGATTCCAATGGTGACGGTGAGGTTGACCAGTGGGGCTTTGGTATGGTAGGCTCCAACAACTCTTCCGGACAGAGCCGCTTCATGTCTTATCTGTGGTCTAACGGTGTGGACTGTGTGACCGGTGAAGACGGCGACTTTAGCACCGACCTGAAGGCTGACAATAAGACCTTTACTGATGCTTTTGCAAAATGGACCCAGATGAATAACGATGGAATCGTTCCTATCGGTATCACCGAAGTAGATTATCCTACCGCAGCAAACTATTTTGCAATGGGTTATACCAGCATGTTCATGACCGGTTCCAATGCACTGGGTGTTGCTTATGCGAACAACCCCGATCTGAAGGGTAAGTTAGGCTCCTTCAAGCTTCCCGGAGATTATCCCGGAACCATGTTAGGTACAGAGGGTTATGCAGTCAGCGCTTATGCTACCGATGAAGAGGCTGCCGCAGCTATTGATTATCTCCGTTTCTTCGTAGAACATGATGATCAGATGATGTTCTGGCAGAGCAGTGGTAAGATCCCTGCTACGGTAGAGGGACAGAAGGCTGACTACATCACCGGTGACGATTATGCGGGTTATCTGCAGCAGATCGCAGACGGATGCCGTCCTACCGTAAGCTTTGCAGGTATCAGTGGACTGAAGAGTGCTCTGGGTGATGCATACGCAGCAGTATTTTCCAAGGAAAAGACCAATGATCAGGCAGTCGCTGATCTGGAAAAAGCAGTAGCTGAGCTTATGGAAGACTATAACTAAGAGTAAGTGACAGATTCCCGGAGCCTTCGGACTCCGGGAATTATCAAAAGGAGGGAAACCGGAAATGTTGGGAAAGAAAACCGGCAAAAAGAGTAAGATCAAATACCAGTATGACGGATACTTATTCTCCTTCCCCATCGTGCTGATGATGGGAGCGTTGATTCTATATCCTATGCTGTACGGCTTCTATATCAGTTTCTTCAATACGAACCTGGTAACAAAATGGAAGTTTGTGGGACTGAAATATTATATGGCTGCATTTACGGAGCCGGAATTCTATCAGTCGGTTCTGCTGACGTTGGGCTTCATGGTACTGGTAGTAGCGGGACATTTCATTCTGGGATTTATTCTGGCGAGTCTGCTGAACAGGGAGTTCAGGGGAAGAACCATATTCCGTGTGATTTTCATGCTTCCCTGGTTTTTCCCGGAAGCAGTGGTGGCATTATTGTTCACCTGGATCATGAATCCCATGTACGGTATTATGAACAGCATCCTCAGAAGCCTGGGATTGATCAGCACGAATCTGTCATGGCTGGGAAGTAAGGACCTTGCCTTCCCCTCGGTCGTATTCGTATGTATCTGGAAAGGATTTCCCCTGGTAATGACCATGATTCTTGCAGGATTGCAGAGTATTTCAAAGGATTATTATGAAGCAGCGGAGCTGGATGGTGCAGGAAGATGGAAGCAGTTCAGATACATCACGCTGCCGGCATTGAAGCCGATCCTGACAACCGTTCTGATCCTGGACTGCGTATGGTGGTTCAAGCAGTATACACTGGTATACACCATGACAGCCGGAGGACCCGGCACTGCGACCAGCCTGATCAGCCTGAGTATTTATGGTACGGCATTCAATGATCTGCGCTTCGGTAAAGCGTCTGCCTGGGGTATCCTGGTATTTGTGATCTGTTATCTGATCAATCTGGTAAGTAAGGTGGTGATGAAGGATGATGAATAAAACACGTAGAAAAAAGCTTGATACGGTCCTGACGTATGTAATCCTGATCCTATTGGCGGCATTTATCGTGATTCCTGTACTGTGGATGCTGTCCACGGCATTCAAGACAGAGGCACAGACCTACTATCCGAACCCGAAGTGGCTTCCGGATCCGTTCTCGCTGGAATCTTTTCATAAATTTTTCAACACCTACAACTTTGGTAAAATGACGGTGAACAGTCTGATCACCTGTCTGGCAGCCATGGTCATCTGTGTGGCATGCGCCTGTCTGGCAGGATATGGGATCACACGATTCAAATTCAAAGGACGTAAGCAGCTTTTGAATTTCCTGCTGATCACTCAGATGTTTCCCAGTGTTATGCTGTAGTACCTTTTTATGCAGTACTTTCCAAGTATCATCTGACCAACACATTATTAGGCTTGATCGTCGTATACGCAGCCACCAATGTAGCATTCAGCACATGGATGCTGGTATCGTATTTCAAGACAGTGCCCATAGAGCTTGATGAGGCAGCGAGAGTGGACGGGGCCTCCAGCTTCTGCATTTTCCGGAAGATCATCCTCCCTTTGATCCTTCCCGGTATTGCGGCGGTGGCGATGTTCGTGCTGTTCAATGGCTGGAATGAATATATGTACTCTTCCGTACTGGTATCTAAGGATTCTCTGAAGACATTGACCGTAGGTATTGTCGCTCTGAATTCCCAGTATCAGATCAAATGGAACGATCTGATGGCAGCATCGACGGTATCCAGTCTCCCTCTGGTAATATTGTTCGTATGCTTCCAGAAATATTTTATCGCCGGAATGACCGGCGGCGCTGTAAAAAGCTGAGTATATGAGGAGAAAATAACAATGGAACATATTACGATCCGTGACATCAAGGTGTTCGTAACGGCACCTAGAAATATTAATCTGGTGGTAGTAAAAGTAGAGACCTCAGAGCCTGAATTATATGGTTATGGCTGTGCAACCTTCACCTGGAGGCATAAGGCTGTAGTAACGGCCATCGAAGAGTACCTGGCTCCCATGCTGAAGGGCAGACCGGTAGAGGACATTGAAGGCTTGTGGCAGACCATGATGGGCAGCTCTTACTGGAGAAACGGCCCGGTACTGAACAATGCCATTTCCGGTGTGGATGAAGCACTTTGGGATATTAAGGGTAAAATGGCAGGAATGCCGCTGTACAGTCTGTTAGGCGGTAAGTGCAGAGAAGGAATTACAGTATATCGTCATGCAGACGGCGGCTCTGTGGAAGAAGTAGAAGAGTGTATCCAGAAGTACATGGAAGAAGGCTATCGTTATATTCGCTGCCATATGGGTACCTACGGAGGCAACTTCGGCGGCAGATGTCAGAGCATAGTAAAGCCGGAAAATGCACCGGAAGGAGCATATTTCGATCCCAGAATGTATATGAACAGCGTATATCATCTGTTTGACAGGGTGAGAGCCGATATCGGATGGGGCGTGGAAGTGATGCATGATGTGCATGAGCGTCTGTCCCTGGCGCAGACCATAGAATTTGCTAAGGAACTGGAGCAGTACAAGCTGTTCTTCCTGGAGGATTCACTGGCACCGGAATATGATGAATTTTTCAAGACCCTGCGTGAACACACCACCCTGCCGCTGGCAATGGGCGAGCTGTTCACCAATCCTGCGGAGTGGAAGCCGTTAGTACAGAATCAATGGATCGATTTTATTCGTGTTCATTTAAGTGATATCGGTGGAATCACTCCTGCGAGAAAGCTTGCACACTATTGTGAAGCCTATGGAGTAAGAACTGCATGGCACGGTCCCAATGACCTGTCTCCCATCGGTATGGCTGCGCAGATGCATCTGGATCTCAACTGTCATAACTTCGGAATCCAGGAGTTCTCCGGATTCTCCGAAGAAGAGCAGGCAGTATTCCCCGGCTGCCCTGTAGTAAAGAACGGTTATGCTTATGTGAATGATAAATCCGGCATCGGTGTGGACTTCGATGAGAAGGAAGCGCTGAAATATCCGGAGGTTCAAATGGATCATAGCTGGCTCTTCTCCAGACTTCCCGACGGCACTCCCGTGAGACCGTAAATCATCACACAGACCCCGGCGGTTATCTTTATGCTATGTCTGTGCTGACACGAATGAAAATGCGAGATATTGATACAGGCACATCAGCTTGGCTGATGTGCCTCAGACTGTAGACAAAGCTCCTTCCTGTGAGGGAGCTTTTCTTGTGTCAT
>ERZ1673700.1865-NODE-1865-length-18430-cov-10.858286_pt1 | contig 18430 bp, 12 predicted proteins | sample MGYA00580230_ERZ1673700 | MGnify/ENA primary metagenome ERZ1673700 (study PRJEB41218, sample SAMN15661782) | gut metagenome | host: Homo sapiens | place: Canada: London | collected 2015-08-20/2019-03-30 | study: EMG produced TPA metagenomics assembly of...
CTAAACTCAGGTGTATATGATGATTTAGACATAAAAAACCTCCTAAGTAGATTTTGGTTATTTGCCTTGTCTACTTAAGAGGTATCATATCAACAGGGACATTGGTCTTTCTTCTCTCCAAATACAATCTGTCTGTCACACAGCTTTAATGCTGCCGGACGGTGGGTTACAATAATCACTGTCTTATCTGTCATGCTGCGAAGGTTCTCAAGCACTGCTTCTTCTGTCCCGGCATCCAGTGCACTTGTAGCTTCATCCAAAAGAAGTACCGGTCGGTCAGAATAAATAGCTCTTGCAATCGCAAGCCTCTGCATCTGTCCCTCGGATAGTCCCAAGCCACGCTCGCCAAGGAGAGTATCTATGCCCTGTTCCAGCTCTGCGATAAAACCATCCGCACAGGCAATCTGCAAAGCTCTGTGAATGCCTGCTTCATCTCCTGTCCTGTTCTTATCTGAAAATGTAATGATATCCCTAATGCTTCCGCTCATAAGCTGGTTGCCCTGCGGAACATAGGCAAACATTAAACGGTCACAGCCATACACTTCTCCGGCATCTACTGTATACAAGCCCATCAGAAGCTTTAACACAGTACTCTTGCCACAGCCACTCGGACCGGTAAATGCCACAAACTCGCCCTTTCGTATCTCTAAGCTGTAATCCTTTAATACGATTGGCATAATCGTATCTCCCTCGGTAATGACCGGCGGAAGGTATGTAAAATCCACATGGAACAAGCCGAAGGTGCTGTTATCCGGAATATATCTTGATTGCTCGTCACTCATCCTGGCCTTGGCACATACATCTTCCAAAGCACGCACCTTATCCTTTTCATACGCCTCAACCTCCATCAGCCTCTCCGCACTCGCAAGCATAGCGAAATACTTCGGCAGATAGCCTGTGATATTGGCAAACGGATTCTGTATCTGGCTGATAAGCTGAAGCATCGCCATGAATGTTCCGTAGGTCATAGTGCCATTATAGATACCGAATGCTCCATAGACAGCTCCAAGCACATATGCTCCGTTCATAACTGCTCCAAAGCCGATATTACAGACATTGGAGAAATGATTCTTACGCATGCGTGCTTTCTTGTGCTCACTCATGTGGCTTTCAGCCTCAGTAAGACTGTCCGCTTCCTTGCCAAATGCTTTGACGATCATCAGACTGCCAAGATGCTCCTGCAAGAAGATACGGACAAATCCATCTTTCTCCTGCATCTGCTTGTGCAGCTTTTTTAGCTGCTTTCTGAAAATATAAGTAAGCAGCACCAGAAGTATTCCACCAGGCACAAGGATATAGGCAAACCTCGGTTCCATAATAAGGATTACCACAAGTGCTCCTGCCATCTTCGTTACCATTCCGGCTACGCCCGGCACAATCGTGGCAAGCCCCTCTGACACGACAACAGTATCTGATGTCAGGTGGTTCATCCACTCACCGGAATGGGTTGCGGTGACTGCTCCGTAATTGTGTGTAAGAAGCCCTGCAAACAGCCTGCTTTTGAATGCATTCTCATAGGTTGCCTTAGCGTATTCTTCTAAGAACCGCCCTGAGTGCAATCTGCCCCACCACAAGTGCCACAAAGAGGACACAGAAAGTCAGCATTTTTTTGCTGTCATGCGCCACTGCACCATCAATCAGTCCACGCAGGAGCATAGCATAAAAAACACTGCTGATGCCAAGTACCATCTGCACCAACAGCAGGAATATGATATATAATCTGCTTTTGCCTGCGACCTCGTTGATAAAGTGCAGGGCGGATTTATTCGTCTTTCTGATATGTACCCCCAATACTGGACACCCAGTATTGGGGGTATTTTTATGAAATATAGTTATGAATACAAGAAAAAGTGTGTGGAATTGTACCGCCAAGGAAAATGGCCAGAAACACCAGAGGGAGTAAATGAAAAACGATTTCATGATACAATTCGGATTTGGGTTCGTACAGAAGATGCTTGTGGTCCAGAAGCATTTCGACATAAAAATCAAAACAAAGTATGGGCAACAGAAGAAAAGTATGAGCTGATTGCTAAAATTTTGGCCGGTGCATCGTGTAAAGAAACGGCAATTTCGGCTGGAATCAGTGACGGTCTCTTGTACCAATGGGTCAGATGTTATAAAATGAAAGGGTATCAGGGATTGGCCGCACAGCAAAAGGACGGCCATCCAAGGAAGAAGAAAATCGTACCAGCAAAACTGACCCCTTCAGAGCGAGAAAAAATGATTCGGCTCAGAGCAGAGAATGAGCGTCTGAGAGCGGAGATTACCGTCGTAAAAAAAGAGATTGCCTTGAGAGAAGAGAGATGCGCAGCGCAACTCAAGGCGAAAAGGCTGCGCTCGTCCAAGAACTCCACAAAGAAGGACACAGACTGAATGATCTGCTGGATGCCATTGGGCTGTCCAGGTCGACATATTATTATGAGCTCGGCAGAACCGACAAAGTCAAAGAACGAAACGCCGATCTATCGTCTGAAATTGTTTCCATTTTCAACGAGAACAGGAAGCGATATGGCGTAAGAAGGGTACATCGGGAGCTTCTGAACCGTGGCTTTCTGGTAAATCATAAGCGTGTCCAGCGAATTATGAATCAGTTTGCACTATGCGGCAAACGCCCCAAGGAAAAGTACCATTCCTACAAAGGCGATGTGGGCAAGGTCGCTGATAACATTATCAATCGGGATTTCAGTACCGAGAAGCCGCTTCAAAAGTGGACAACAGATGTATCGCAATTCAATCTGCCTTGGGGTAAATGCTACATTTCTCCGATTCTTGACATGAATACCAATGAGATTATTTCCTACAATCTCTCTACCAGTCCGAACATGGAACAAATCAAGGATATGCTGAATAAAGCGTTTGAACGATTTCCTTCTGTACAAGGTTTGATTATGCACTCGGATCAGGGCTGGCAGTACCAGCACGCATTTTACCGGAGCGAACTTCAAAAGCATGGAATTATACAATCTATGTCCCGAAAGGGCAACTGCTATGACAACTGCATTATGGAGACTTTCTTTGGCAGGCTGAAAAACGAAATGTTCTATGGATTAGAGAAGGATTATCCCTCCTTTGAATCCTTCTCTAAGGCGATTGCCGAGTATATCAACTATTACAATAACACCAGAATCCAAGCTAAAACAAAATGGATGCCTCCCTCTAAGTTCAGGGAAGCATCCATGATGGAAGCTTAATTATTCAATTTTGACCCGGTGTCCAGAAAACTGGGTACATATCAGATGCCCTGCCTGCTCTTTTTATTTGTAAATATTACTTTAACTTTGACTCTCTGTGGATGATCTCTTCTCTTCCCGGTCCGTTTGATACGAGTGTGATCGGAACCTGAATCTCCTGCTCGATGGTGTCGATATAGTTGCGGCAAGCCTCTGGCAGATCCTCGTAATTGCGGATTCCGCGGATATCGCAGTTCCAGCCTGGCAGTACCTTGTATACCGGCTTTGCCTTCTCAAGCTTCTGAGTGGTTGGGAAATCCTTTGTTACAACGCCGTCGATCTCATAGCCTACGCACATCGGAATCTCCTTTAAGTAGCCTAACGGGTCAAGTACTGTAAGTGCAACGCTTGTTGCTCCCTGCACACGGCAGCCATATCTTGTTGCAACTGCATCAAACCATCCCACACGTCTCGGACGGCCTGTGGTAGCACCAAACTCACCCTTATCACCACCGCGCTTACGAAGCTCATCAGCCTCCTCACCGAAGATCTCGCTGACAAATGCACCTGCGCCTACTGCACTAGAATATGCCTTTGCAACTGTTGTGATCTCATTGATCTCATATGGCGGGATACCTGCGCCGATTGCGCCGTATGCTGCTAATGGAGAGGAAGAAGTTACCATCGGGTAGATACCATGATCTGGATCCTTTAAGGTACCAAGCTGTCCCTCTAACAGAATCTTCTTTCCTTCCTTGATTGCCTGATGCAGGTAAAGTCCTGTATCTGCTACGTAAGGAGCGATCATCTCCTTGTATTCCATAAGTGTATTGAAAATCTCATCTGCATTTAATGGATCCTTGTGGTACAGATGAACAAGCATAACATTCTTTAAGGTGCAGATGCGCTCGCACTTTTCCTTTAACTCGTCCATATCTCCGAACAGCTCGCTTACCTGGAAGCCAATCTTTGCATACTTATCAGAGTAGAACGGAGCGATACCGGAACGTGTGGAACCAAAGGACTTTCCTGCCAGACGCTCTTCCTCGTAGGTATCCAATGCTACATGATATGGCATCAGGATCTGTGCACGATCAGAAACCATAATGTTTGGCTTCGGAACGCCCTGCTCAGTTAAGCTGTTTAACTCCTTTATAAAATACGGAATGTTCAGTGCAACACCATTTCCAATGATATTTACAGTGTGCTGTGAGAACACGCCGGACGGAAGAAGGTGCATTGCAAATCTTCCATAATTGTTGATAATTGTATGTCCAGCGTTGCTTCCGCCCTGGAAACGGATTACAATGTCAGACTCCTGTGCTAACATATCAGTAATTTTACCTTTGCCCTCGTCGCCCCAATTGGCGCCTACAATTGCTCTTGCCATATCAGTTACCTTACCTTTCTTATACGTTAATCTCTGCTGTCATACCAAGGTCTTCCTTGTTCTTAGCAAGGATTGGATTTATTACTTCTGCGAGGAAATCCTCTACCTGCTCCTTAGAACGTCCTGTGTAACGCTCTGGATTCATGCACTGCTGCAGCTGCTCTTTTGTCAGGTGGAATGTATCATCTGCTGCAATCAAATCAAGCAGGTTGTTGTCAAGACCGTTTACCTTGACATTACGTCCAGCCTCCATGGACAGCTGGCGGATCTTCTCATGCAGCTCCTGACGGTCTCCGCCTTCCTTTACTGCATCCATCATGATATTCTCTGTTGCCATAAATGGAAGCTCTGCCATCAGATGCTTGTGAATTACCTTCTCATAAACAACCATTCCGTCTACGATATTCAGGTAAAGATCCAGAATACCGTCAACTGCCAAAAAGCCCTCTGGAATACTGATTCTCTTGTTTGCAGAATCGTCAAGTGTACGCTCAAACCACTGAGTTGAAGCGACAAACATCGGATTCATAGCATCTGAGATCACATAGTCTGCCAAAGAAGCAATACGCTCACTTCTCATTGGATTTCTCTTATATGCCATTGCAGAAGAACCGATCTGATGCTTCTCAAATGGTTCCTCTACCTCCTTTAAGTGCTGCAGAAGACGCACATCGTTTGTAAACTTATGTGCACTCATTGCAATACCAGCCAGTACATTTAATACACGGCTGTCTACCTTACGGGAGTAGGTCTGTCCAGAAACAGGATATACACCGGCAAAGCCCATCTTATCTGCGATCATCTGATCCAGTTTTCTGATTTTTGCATGGTCACCGTCAAACAGCTCCATGAAGGATGCCTGTGTACCTGTTGTTCCCTTAGAGCCAAGAAGCTTTAAGGAATCGATTACATAGCAGATATCCTCATAATCCTGCACAAGCTCCATCATCCAAAGCGTTGCACGCTTTCCGACTGTGGTTGGCTGTGCCGGCTGGAAATGAGTGAATGCCAGTGTCGGCAGCGCCTTGTAGCGGTCTGCAAACTTTGCCAGCTCAGCAATGACATTGACTAACTTCTTCTTTACAAGCTGCAGTCCCTCACGCATGATGATCATATCAGTGTTGTCACCTACATAGCAACTGGTTGCACCCAGATGGATGATACCCTTTGCCTTTGGACATTGTACACCATATGCATAAACGTGAGACATAACATCGTGACGAACTTCCTTCTCTCTCGCCTTTGCAACATCATAATTGATATCATTCTGATGCTCTTTAAGCTCAGCGATCTGCTCGTCTGTAATATTTAATCCCAACTCCTTCTCGCTCTCTGCAAGTGCGATCCACAGCTTTCTCCATGTGGTAAACTTCTTATCCTGTGAAAAAATATATTGCATTTCCTTGCTGGCATAGCGCTCGGAAAGTGGGCTTGTATAACGATCTGTTGCCATAGTAAACCAACCTTTCTTCTATATCTTTTTACTTTTGATAGTCGCCGCGGATGTCCTCTGTCGGCGGATCCAGCGGATATTTGCCATTGAAACATCCAGTACAAATGCCAAGTCCCTTTGACATTTCATACAGACATTCCTCGTCTAAGTATGCGAGGGAATCAGCTCCGATAATCTTACAGATTTCATCTACACTTCTGTTGTGTGCAATCAGCTGATCCTCAGATGGAATATCAGTTCCAAAGTAACACGGATGCAAGAACGGCGGTGAGGAGATTCTTACATGAACTTCCTTTGCACCTGCCTCACGAAGCATACCTACAATACGGTCACTTGTGGTTCCACGCACGATTGAGTCATCAATCATGATGACACGCTTTCCCTTTACAGCCTCTGTAAGTACGTTCAGCTTAATGCGAACACTTGACTCGCGGCTGCTTTGCTTTGGCTTGATAAAGGTTCTGCCGACATAGCTGTTCTTTACAAATGCCATGCCATACGGAATGCCGCTCTCCATCGCATAACCCATAGCTGCGACATTACCAGACTCCGGAACACCGACAACAAGATCAGCATTAACTGGGTGATGCTTTGCAAGAGAACGTCCTGCAATCAGACGGCTCTCATATACACTTACGCCATCAATATAGGCATCTGGTCTGGCAAAATAAATATATTCAAAAATACATCTTGCATGCTGCTCCTTTGGGATACACATGCTTCGGTTTGATTCAATTCCTTTTTGTGTGATGGTGACGATCTCGCCCGGCTCTACGTCACGGACAAATTCAGCACCGATAGTGTCAAGTGCACAGCTTTCTGATGCCAGTATATAGGCATTGCCACGCTTTCCGATACACAGCGGTCTAAAGCCATATGGATCTCTTGCTCCAATGAGCTTTCTCGGACTCATGACAACAAGTGAATACGCTCCCTTGATTTTTTTCATCGCCTCTGCGACAGCTGCCTGTACGGTCGGCTGTTCAACTCTGGCTCTTGCAATCATGTACGCGATAATCTCAGAATCGATTGTCGTCTGAAAGATTGCACCTGTTCTTGCAAGCTCCTGGCGCAGCTGCGGCGTATTGATCAGGTTGCCATTATGTGCCAGGCCTAGTGTTCCTTTGATGTAGTTTAATACAAGCGGCTGTGCATTCTCTCTCGTAGAACTACCTGCCGTCGAGTATCTGGTGTGGCCTACACCGATGTTTCCTTTCATTGACTCTAAGTCTTCCGGGGTAAACACCTCGTTGCACAGACCCATTCCTTTATGACTCAGTACTAGTCCTTTGGGACCGCTAGTGTCGCTTACCGCGATACCGCAGCTCTCCTGACCTCTGTGCTGCAGAGCAAAAAGACCATAATAAATAGTCGACGCTACGTCATTGCCATCCATGTCGTAAATGCCGAACACGCCGCATTCTTCATGAAGATGGTCATCTACTTCGTATTGCTGATGTATCATTTGTCTTTTCCTTCCTGTTGTTGTGACATTCTCACACAGACGAAGCCCTTTTACCATTTGCTTCGCCAACCTAGGTTTCATGGTGCCTTTACGCTTCTTGCAGTCTTTTCTGCCAAACGCACACGAACAAATCTGCCGCATGGACACCACCCCTAATTATATATGACCGCCTGTCGAAAATCAAGATGAAATTAGCCAAATTTCATGTTTTGCTTAGTACCCGAATGTGCCCTCTAGTGATTCATCCTTTTCAATCCAGTCTGCTACCTTTACGACTCGGTAATTATCTTTATCATCACGCACATATACGGTCTCGATACCTGCATTTATGATCATTCGCTTACACATGGAGCAGCTGTTGGAATTTTTTACATATTCACCTGTATCTGCTTCTACTCCTGTCAAATATAAAGAGCTTCCGATCATCTGATCTCTTGATGCACTGATTATGGCATTTGCCTCAGCGTGAACGCTTCTGCACAATTCATAGCGCTCACCCCTTGGAATCTGAAGTTTCTGTCGGATACAAAACCCTAAATCAGTACAGTTTTTGCGTCCTCGCGGGGAACCAACATAGCCAGTAGATACCACCTCATCATTTTTTACGATAACAGCACCGTAGCGGCGTCTAAGGCAGGTTCCTCGTTGGGATACGATCTCTGCCAGATCCAGATAGTAATTGACTTTATCACGTCTCATGCAATATTACCTTCTTTCCCAGTTAACGTTAACTGTTAATGTCTTCGTTTCTTACGGTTATAATACACGAAAATAAGACCGCCTGTCAACTCTGACAGACGGCCTTGAATTTTAACTATTTATACAAGACGACGATATCCGATCGGCTGCTTGTTATAGAATACATTATCTACTACGATACCTCTCTCTGCACTTGCTGCATGAACCATCATGCCGCCGCCGATATAGATTCCTACATGGCCTGAGAAGCAGATAAGATCACCTGGCTGCAGCTGCTCGTATGATACAGCCTGTCCATAGTTGATCTGTTCGCCGGAGTAGTGCGGAAGGCTGATACCGAATGCTGCGTATACGTTCATGGTAAATCCAGAACAGTCAACACCGCCTCCTGGTGTCAGGTTTGTACCGCCCCATACATAATTACACTGTCCTACCCACTGCATTGCATAGTCTACGATAGACTGTCCATTACCGCTTGGAGCTGGTGCTGGTGCCGGTGCTGCCGGCTGAGTCTCCGGTGCCGCTGGCTGAGTCTCTGGGGCTGGTGCTGGAGCTGCTGGCTGTGTCTCTGGAGCTGCCGGCTGTGTCTCTGGGGCCGCTGGCTGAGTCTCTGGGGCTGGCGCTGGAGCTGCCGGCTGTGTCTCTGGTGCCGCTGGCTGTGTCTCTGGTGCTGCCGGCTGAGTTTCCGGTGCCGGGTTTGCGTATACTTCAAGGTTGGAGCTAAAATCACCATAATACATGGTTACAACATTATAGCCCTCCTGCTTTAAGGTCATACCTACCTGTGGTGAATACCATCCGTCGTAAATATCCTTTACAGTTCCATCGCTGTAGCTTACTCTTACAAACAATTCTGCGGTGTAGACAACATCACCCACATACTTTGTACCGCCCTGATAGCAAGCCTCAATGCCTGTTACAGATGCTGCAGTCGGAACTTCTACACTTATGGTTTCATCAGATGCTGAGCTGCTTGGTGCTGTTGTCTCAGCTGTATTACTTGTTGTATTTCCCTCAGAAGATGCATCTGTTGATGGCTGTGTCTGAGTTTCCTGTACAGACTCTGCTGCGGAGGATTCTGCTGCTGCCTCGCTTGATGCTACTGATTCTGCAACCTGAGTAAAGTAACCGGAATCTGATGCTAACTTATATGCTGCATCTGCAAGTGCAAGTGCGCTTTCCTGCTCCTGCTTTGAAGTTGCTGCCAGATCTTCTAATCCAGAATCTGCTGCAAACTCGCTGTAGTAACCAAGAAGCTCTGCTGCGTAAACGATAGCTGCATATGCACGATAGTAGCCTTCGCCTGTTCCCTCTGCCATTGCCTGCTCGTATACGTTTCTAGAGTAGTTGATATCGATCATGAAGTTCTCCAGCTCCTGAGATACAAATTCATTGTCTACCTTCTGAGCCTGAGCGAACTGAGTCTTAATGGTGATGCCGGACTTTGAAACATATCCAACCTCATCATTTGCAATATGTATCTTTACGAAATCACCCTGATCCTCGATGATTGCGTACTCTTCATCCTTGTATACAGTTCCAACAACATTTGCGCTGTCAGATGCACTGTCGCGAACATTTAACTGATCTGCTGTAACAACTGCATAGCGGTTCTGGATATTGTCCTCAGCAGTCTTGGCTGCTGTGCCAACTAATACGTAGGCTGCGCTTACATAACCTTCTACATCGCCGCAAGTGATACGATACCAGCTGCCTTCGCTGTTGTTTACGGAACTTTTGATGTTAACCTGGCAGTTACTGAAAAGTCTTCCGACTGTTACACTGCCTGTGGATGGCTGTTCACGCACGTTTAAGTAACCTGCTGCGCTTACCAGTCCTACATTAGAAGCATCTGAAGTGACAGCAACAGTAGCGGCCATAACGGTTTTTGGCTCTTCGGTTTCTGTCTCACTCTCAGCCTCAGATGTTGCCTGAGCCTTAGGAACAAGATAATCTAAGATTGCCTCATCCGGAGTTTCCTCTCCTGCGTAGTAGTTATTCAATGTAACAGCCATGCCTGCGATTGCGCTCTCACCCTCAAGCTCACCTGCGGATGCCGGAACAAAAAATGTACCAGACAGCATAGACGCTGCTAAGATTGACGTAACAAATCTGTTTCCTTTGATCTTCATATATACCAAGCCTTTCTTTATAAAACCTCTTTACATTCTTATCTGCGAGCGAGTAAGCTTGCACTCCCTCGCTAGTTTCACAGTAACAATTCACGAGTGAACTATTACTAAATATTACAAAATTATTACACTTCGAGGGGCATTATAACAAAATTATTACGAGATGTCAAGTAAAATCGGGATAACGATTAAGAAAGAGAGCGCGTTTTTCGCCAAAAAAGCCACCTGCAATCGGTAATGTGACACTTTACTGTGCCTTTCCCGATATTAGGCGGCTCTTAATTATTTACTCTCTTCCTCTGAAGAAACTTCACTTACAACTTCCTTTGACTCATCAGACTCACTTGATTTTTCTTCTTTTGTTGATTCTTTCTCGCCAGTTTCACTTTCTGAGGTTTCCTCGCCACTAGTTTCACTTTCTGATGTTTCTTCCTCGCTTGGTGCTACGTAAACCGGAGTTGTAAAGCGGATTGTGTCAATCACATCCTCATCTACCTTAAACTTGGAAGAATCGTCCTGAATCTCGGCATATTTCTCTGAGAACAATGCTGTCTTTCTGCTTTCGATCTCTGAATCGATGGCACTCTGACGTGCTTCCTCATCGTTATCATCAAGACAGCGGATGATGTAGATGCTGCCGTCATCGCTTCTATATACAGTGCATTCGTCTGTTGCCAGTGCCCATGCAGCTGCATTATATACAGCAGTTCCATCCTCACTAATGGAAATCTCAGAATTTGTTGCAGTAAAGTGACTGTCATTTTGATAATCACTGATAAAGTCTGCTGCATCATTTCCTTCCTCAAATTCCTTAAGGATCTTGTCTGCTGCATCGTTCATCGCATCCTGACGTTCCTGCTCTTCTTCTGAAAGTGTTTCTGCCTCAGTTGAATCTTCAGTGGATGCCTCAGAGGAAAGTTCCGAAACATTCTCGCTTGATGCTTCCTCAGTTGATGCTTTTTCACTGCTTGCTTCTTCTGTGGAAGTCGTTACATCCTTGGATGCACTTTCTGATTCTGCTTCTGTATTCTCTATAGAAGATGCTTCTTCGCTGCTGTCTTCATCACTTGACACTTCTGTAGTTGCCCCATCGGCTGCTGTCGTCTCTGTCAGTTCACTTGGCGTCAGCTTTACATATGCGATCTTTTTGCGAAGGAACTCATCATCACCAACTGTTGTATCAACATCAGCAACAAGATCCATATAAACAAGATTTGCAATTGCATTCTCTGTATATGTCTTTTCAATCAGCTCATCTGTTGCGCCGACTGCTTCCAGATAATCCTCTGATTCTGTCTGAAGCTTTTCAATTGCCTCATCTACCTTTGCTTTTTGATCATCACTTAACTCAATGCCATTTTTCTTTGCATACTCATTTAATACAAGTGTCTGGCGAAGCTGTGACAGAGACATCTGCTTGATGTAATCACCGACTGTCATGCCTGAACCATCGCCCATATCGTTGCCGCAGATGTTTGATCCAAAATAGGATTCATAGGTATACTCCATGGAACGTATCATATAAGTAATCTCATCCAGCATGATATTTGTATCGCCAAATGAAACAGCAACTGTATCCTCTGGTGCCTTTTTCTCTAACTGTTCGCATCCGCCTAATGTACTAACGGCAGTAGCTGCTGCGAGGGCTGCTGCTGCATACTTCATAATTCGGTTCATAAATTTACCTCACTCTATTTCTATATTCTCTATCAACGCTCCGAAGTGCATCTTCTTTATCGGGCGCCTCGTGAACTTTGCTTTTCATTTTAGCATGATTTTATGAAACAATCAACGTTTTTATATCGCTTAACAGTTTTTTCAATGTTTTCAATGTCAGCGTTTTTTCTTTGACTGCGCCATCTCCTGCCCTCAATAAGAAATAAGGATTGTCTTTGTCAAGCAGACGAAGTGCACCTCGGTAAGACTGTATCAGATCCGGCACACGCATCGTGTCAAATTTTGCTCTTGGATGCATGAACAGGCGAATCTCTGTTGACGAGGACTTGATTTCTTTAATATAGAGAGAATGCGCATCCGCACGAAGGATTGACACCTCAAGCAAGTTGGTGACTGGCTTTGGAACACTTCCAAAACGGTCGATAAGCTCGTCGATCATATCCATTGACTCTTCCTCTGTCTCGACTGCTGCAATACGCTTGTAGATTTCCATCCTGTCTTCTTCGTTTCGTATATAGCTGTCTGGAATGTAAGCGCTGATTGGAATGTCCACCGTTGTTTCAAAGGTTTCCTCCATCTCAAGCTCACCCTTTTCTTTTTTGACAGCCATATTTAACATCTTGCAGTACAAATCATAGCCTACTGCTTCCATATGACCGTGCTGCTCACTGCCAAGCAGATTTCCAGCGCCTCGAATTTCCAGATCACGCATGGCTATCTTAATACCTGAACCAAGATCAGTATACTCACGAATTGCCTGAAGACGCTTTTCAGCCTCTTCTTTTAAAATCTTGTTTCGCTGATACATGATAAAAGCATAGGCAGTGCGGTTTGAACGGCCTACACGTCCTCTTAGCTGATACAGCTGTGCAAGTCCGTAGCGGTCAGAATCGTGGATGATAATAGTATTTACGTTTGGAATGTTTAAGCCTGTCTCTATAATAGTTGTGGAAACAAGCACGTCTATATCACCGTTAACAAAGTCCATCATGATCTGCTCTAGCTGACGCTCTGACATTTGACCATGCGCAAAGGCAACATTTGCATCTGGCACAAGCTTTGCTATCTGTGCCGTAATCTGATCAATATCCTTGACACGATTATACACATAATAAACCTGTCCGTCTCTGGCAAGCTCTCTGTTTATTGCTTCGCGAACCATTTCCCAATTCATTTCCATTACATATGTCTGAATCGGTCTTCTCTCATACGGTGCTTCCTCCAACACACTCATATCGCGCACGCCTATCATACTCATATGAAGTGTTCTCGGAATCGGTGTTGCCGTTAGTGTCAGCACGTCAACGTCTTTTTTAAGCTGCTTGATCTTTTCCTTGTGTGTGACACCAAAGCGCTGTTCCTCATCAATAATCAAAAGACCTAGATCTTTAAATACAACATCCTTTGACAGCACACGATGTGTTCCTATTACAATATCGGCAAGACCCTTTTTTAAGCGCTCAAGTGATGCCTTAACTTGTGCTGACGTGCGAAAGCGTGATAAAAGTTCAATTCGAATTGGATAGTCCTTCATTCGCTCAACAAATGTATTGTAATGCTGTTGAGCAAGAATAGTTGTCGGCACAAGAAATACGACCTGCTTACTGTCCTGCACAGCCTTAAAGGCAGCTCTGATGGCAATCTCTGTTTTTCCGTAGCCTACATCACCGCACACTAAGCGGTCCATGATTTTCGTGCTTTCCATATCAGCTTTTGTCGCATCAATTGCTGCAAGCTGATCTGCTGTCTCATCAAATGGTACAAGCTCTTCAAATTCTTTCTGCCATACAGTGTCTGTTCCATACTGATAACCGTGACCACTCTGGCGCACTGCATACAGCTCCACAAGCTCCTTTGCAATGTTGTTGACTGCTTTTTGAACACGGCTTTTTGTTTTTGTCCACTCCTGGCCGTTCAATTTGTTAAGCTTTGGCTGCTTAGACTCTGAATCAGCATACTTTTGTATCATATGAAGCTGTGTGACAGGAAAATACAGCTTTCCGCCATCACCATATTCTATCTTAATATAATCTTTTGTTACCTTATCCACAATCTGTCGCTCTGTTCCGCGATAAATTCCCAGTCCATAATTTTCATGCACCACATAATCACCAGGCTTTAGCTGCGCAAAATCACTTATTCGCTGACCCTGATAGTGGCTCTTTTTTTCTTTTTTCTTTTTCTTAACACCAAAGATATCGCTCTCTGTGATAACAGCAAATTTTAGCATCGGATATAAAAAGCCACGGTGAAGGTTTCCATAAGTAACCATGATCTCACCTGGATTTATCTTTTTATCCTCGTCCTCGCTGTAATATGCCAAAAGATCATACTCTATAAGCTGATTGACAATGCGGTTTGCACGAGTTCTTGACGGACACAAAAGGACAATTCGGTACTTTTCCTTCTTCCAGTGTGTCAAATCCTTAATCAAAAGTTCAAAACCTTCACGATATGTGTTCATGTTCTGAACATTTACTGCGTAGCTGTTTACCACCGTAAAGTCAGCCAGGCGGCTGTCAAGTGAAGACAGTGCTGCAACCTGACCGCGCTCAAAAGCAGCAAGCACATGTTTTGCCGGTGTTAAAAGTGCTGTCTGACCTGGCAAAAGAAAGCCCTGCTCCAGACGATTTTTCATGCTTTCCTCAAACTCAGCCTGCACACCATCACCGCGCTCTTTAAGACGCATCGGCTCATCAAGGAAAACTAACGTGTTCTTCTCATCAAAATATTCAGAAAGTTGAACAGTGCGCGGATAAAAATAGCTTATATAGCTGTCTGGTGCCTCTAATACAACATCTTCACCAAGTGCCTCTAATATGCGGTTTGTCTCCTCGCGAAGACGCTTCGCCTTGTCTGGCTCCTTTGCTTTTTTAAAGACAGCTAACTGGCTCTCAAGCTCATTTTGAATCATTCCCGCAGCACGCCGTCTTGCCGTATCATCTGCGATCACCTCTGCCGCTGGAAAAACAGATACGCACTCGATCTGATCCATTGAGCGCTGGCTCTGCGGTTCAAAGCAGCGAATCGTATCTATTTCATCTCCCCAAAGCTCGATTCTAACCGGAACCTCCATTGTCAATGGATATACATCAGCAATACCTCCGTGAACAGTAAACTGTCCTGGTTCCTCCACACGTCCTACACGCTCATATCCCATCACAGTCAGGTCATGCTTTAGCTTTTCAAGATCAAGCTCATCACCTTCTTTTAGCTTTATCACATGACTCATCAGCTGTTTAAACGGCACTGCCGCGCTCATGAGCGCATCCATTGTTGTGATGATAACCTTTGCCTCGTTTTGATAAAGTGCTGCAAATGCCTTCATGCGCTCTGCAATGATGGCATTTCCCTGCAGATCTGCGCTAAAAAAGATCAGGTCACGCGGTGGAATCACATAGACCTGACTGCAAAATAATTTATAATCTTCTTCAATTTCCCTTGCCCGCTGTTCACTGTACGTCACAACAAGCTGCACTTTTTTCTCTCCAAGAAAGGTGCTCATAAAATGCACCTTCTCGGAGTCAATACAGCCTGTCATGCCCACTGGATCTGTTCCCTTCAAAAAATCTCTTGAAAAGTCTTCATATTCCAGCAGGTCCGTCAGCGGATTTGCAAAAATACCCACAATTGACCCTCCTTATCATTATTTTGTTTTCTTCTGGTTATAATGATTCATGGTTGCCTCTAGTCCGTTGTTCATTAAGGAGCATACTGCATCTGCTGCTTCTTTGTAGCCGTCTTCCATTGCCTTTTTTTCTTCGCCCTGGAAATGACTAAGTACAAAATCTGCTAAATCCATCTTTGGCGGCTTTGCTCCGATTCCGACACGCACTCTTGGAAAATCCTGTGAATTGCAATGCAGAATGATATTTTTCATACCATTATGACCGCCTGCACTTCCTTTACCGCGCACGCGAAGCTGTCCTGGCTCTAGGTTAATATCATCATATACTACAATTAAATCAGAGATATCTGTTTTGTAGTAATTCATGACCTCCTGAATACACTCTCCGCTTAAATTCATGAAGGTCTGAGGCTTTACTAGAACAACCTTTTGTCCCTCAATCGCGCCTGTTCCAATTAAGCCCTTAAATTTTTTTGTTGTTACATCAATATTGTATTTGTCAGCAAGGTAATCAATAACCTCAAAGCCAACGTTATGTCTCGTTCCTCTATACTGTGCGGTTGGGTTGCCCAGACCTGCTATGATATACATGTTTTTTCCTCCTTCTGCCACTGGGGACAGGGACGGTGGCATTAAAAAAGCAATTGCCGCGGCGTCCCTGTCCCCGATGGCGCTCATGTTAGTTCAATTTATTATACGGTCACTCATTCCAAGCGAATCGGCAAGTGCCTGCAGATCAAAATCTTCTGGCACTGTTATTCCATTTACAGGAAGCGGTCTGCGTCTGTCAAAGACATCATATACGTCAAACAGATCACTTGTGAGTACCTTCTCTGGATAAACCATCTGCTTAAACATCATCTGACCATCCATGTTGCGACGGCCCTGACGCATGTAATTTGAGCCATACTGTAGCCAGTACTGAGTACTGTCTACGTTGCAGAAATATCTAAAGCCTACATCCCAGAGCTTTTTGAATTTTTCATTTTCAAATGTATACTGTGATGGTCTCCAGTCTCCTACATCTGCTCCTAACGGATATAAAATAATATCTGTATCTCCGATTATAGATTCTACTTCGCGCTCCCACATATCTGTGTCCCATACAAGATGTTCATAGCTTGTACTTGTCATATTCAGATGACCCCAGCTGTGGCTGGCAAGCTCCCAGCCCAGATCGCGAATTGCCTGTGCAACTTCTCGTGCTGTCTGCTTGTCCTGCTCAATATTTTCATTTGGTGACGTATGATCTTCGCGCTTTTCTTTATCGTTTGCAGGTGTAGAAACGTAATAGTCACAATTTTCATTGTACCAGAAATCACTTGTGCGATAGCCTAAAATACCATCATATCCCGTAAATGCCAGAATACCCTTTGAACCCTGATAAGAAAAGTCAGGATGTGTTTCAATAAAATCCTCTAAAACAGTCAAAACGTCATAAGAACCATATGATACGCTTCCATCACGCTCAACATACTCATTTACAACCTTACCGTTTTCATCAAGACAGAGCTTTGTCGCAAATCCAGTTCCTGTCATATACTCATAATAGCATACATCGTCTTCGGAAAGTACAAATGGCTTTTTTCCTCTCGGAAGATAAATTGGCTGCTGCACCATCTGCATGGTGCCGTCTGGCTGCGTTTCCATCTTTGCAATCTTATGAAGGCTTATCAAAACATAACCCTTGTCATACATAGACTGCATTATATCTTTAAATTCTTCGATGGTTGTCATTACCTGATCATAATCACTGCTCTTATAGCTTTCAAATGCAAGCTCACTGTCAACAATAAGACTATGGAAAAAGATATGTGTAATCTTATCATAATCTGTCCACTGTACAGCCTGTGATTTCAAACTCTCATAGCTTTGAATGCAGCTAACATATGTTTCATTATCTGCATAGCCAGGTATTGACTGAATCTGTGCAATTGCACCGTCATAATCGTACTGCATTGCCTTTAAATTAGCAGCCTGTACGACTGGATCACTGCTTTGTACAAGAGCACCATCCGCAGCCGCCTCTGTTGCCTTCCATGTTTCGTATTCCACAGGTGCTTTCGTCGATGATGCCTGATCTGGCTGCACATGTGGAAGCGTCACTGGGCGCAGGCATACCCATGCCACTACACCAAGACCTGCACATGCAATTACAAGCAGCACCAAAAGTATGACAATAGGCACACCTGATTGGCCTCTTTTTATTTTCTTTTTCTGATAGTCTTCCCAGCTGCGTCTTTTCTTTGCCATTTGTTCCTCCATTTTCTTTGTTTACGGCACTGGAACGGTCATTCCCTGAAGTACATATTTTGTATCAGTCTCAAATACATACGCATTCACAATGTATGAACCGTGCTCGTTTTTATGCTCACTTACTGGAACATAGCATGTCGCTGTGTTTCCAGATACGGTCATGTTATGCCATACCAGATCATCCTGTCCATTTGCTGCTGTCCACACTGCAGTTGAAACCTTTTTATAGCCTGCAGGTGCATTAAATTGAATCGTAACACGGAAACCATTTGATGATAATTCTGTTACATACGGAATCGCCATCGACAGCACACCTGTACCGCTGCCATTATTATTTCCTGAACTGCCTCCAGGATTTGCACCTGATGGAACAGTTACATTGACCCCCTTTAATGGTGCTAATTTTCCTGCTTTATCATATAGGTAAATATGAGTCGTGTATGCTCCACTCTCTCCCTTATGGGCACTTGATGACACATAAAATGTAGCTGTATCGCCGCTTGCACTTGCCTGATGCCACACTAGATCATCCTGTCCATTTGCGTTTGTCCATGTTGGCA
>ERZ1673700.1879-NODE-1879-length-18347-cov-3.955828_pt1 | contig 18347 bp, 15 predicted proteins | sample MGYA00580230_ERZ1673700 | MGnify/ENA primary metagenome ERZ1673700 (study PRJEB41218, sample SAMN15661782) | gut metagenome | host: Homo sapiens | place: Canada: London | collected 2015-08-20/2019-03-30 | study: EMG produced TPA metagenomics assembly of...
TTTCTTTCTCAAAAATGATTTTTCAGTAAAAAAATTAACGTACACTATTAATAAAAGGTATATTATTTTTTCGGTTGTATTTATAATTTGTTCGTTAATTACAATAAAAGTTTACTATAATGATGTAAAAAATCTTTTAATTACAGGAAATTGGATGGAAAATAGAAATGAGTTATATTTGGGTAGATATGTTATACAATATAATTTCATAGAATATTGTGCATTGCAATTTTCAAATTATACAAAATTGATTGCTACGATTGTTGGATTTGCAATGTTAAGAAGTAAAACAAATAAAAAAATAAATCTTCTGGGTTTCTGTAATATTATTTGTTTTATGATTGTGGATATTATGAGTGCAATAAATACATCTTCAAGAGGAGCTATAGTAAATTTATTTTTATTAATAGTTTCGATGTATTTATTTTTTTATAAAGATTTTAATGTTTCAAAAAGAAGATTTGTAAAAATAATTTTTTGCATATTTTTAATTTGTATTATTCCTTATGTAATATCTGTTACATTTTCAAGATTTTCATCAAATTCAACGGATTCATTAATAAGTTATTTTGGTATGAGTCCAGTTGTATTTAATAATTCTGTTTTTAATATAACGAAGCATCTACATGGTGCTTATGCTTTTGGAAATTTATTTAGTAAAATTAATTTTCGTCCGGAAATGATAGGTGGAACATGGGGAACAAATTTTTATACTTTTGTAGGATGGATGTATATTGATTGGGGACTGATTGGTACGTTCTTAATTTCTATCAGCATTTCTTTTTTCCTTTTTTTTAAGATAAAAAAGAAAAAATATTATATCTCAGATATATATATTATTTTTTTCATTTATTATACTCTCCTACAAGGAACTTTCGTAATTGGTAGAGATTATTGTTATAATATAGTTTCAGCAATAGTTATTTATTTTTTCTTACGTTTTATTTTTGATAAAACTATATTTGTTGGAATAGGAGGAGACAATGAAATTAGAAAGAGCTAAAAATTCTATAAGAAATGTAAAATTTGGAATTATTAATAAAGTTTTAATGATTTTATTTCCTTTTTTTGTAAGAACTGTTTTTATTAAAACGCTTGGGGTTAAATATTTAGGATTAAATAGTTTATTTTCATCTATATTAATGATTTTGAATTTGACTGAACTTGGATTTAGTAGTGCGGTTGTATTTTGTATGTATGAACCTATAGCTAAAAAGGATTATGCAAGTGTTAATGCATTGCTATTTTTTTATAAAAAAGTATATTTTTATATTGGAATTATTATAACATTTGTTGGATGTTTAATAATTCCCTTTTTAGATAAATTGATATCAGGAGGATATCCGCAAGATATTAATATTGTTATTGTTTACTTAGTTTATTTATTTAATACCGTTATTAGTTATTTTTTTTATGGATATAAAAGTTCCCTGATATCTGCTTATCAAAGGGAAGATGTAATCAGTAAAATCAATTTATTAATGATGTCTATCATGTATATAATACAAATTATATTTCTATTAATATGTAAAAATTATTATTTATATATAATAATAATGCCGATTTTTACTATTTTGAATAACTTTAGAATTTCTATTATTGTAAACAAAATGTTTCCAATGCATAAACCCGTTGGTAAGCTATCAAAAAAATACAGAACAGAAATAAAAGAAAAAATTAAAGGTTTAATTATTTTTAAATTATGTTATGTTTCAAGAAATGCGTTTGATAGTATTTTTATTTCTTACTTTTTAGGATTAGTAGATATAGCAATATATAACAATTATTATTATATATTGAATGCAATAGTTGGAATAACTACAGTATTTACATCATCAGTATTATCAGGTGTAGGAAATAGTGTTGTACTTGAAACAGAGGAAAAAAATTATAAAGATATGTTAAAGATGAATTTTATCTATATGTGGCTATGTGGATGGTTTACAGTATGTTTATTATGCCTTTATCAGCCATTTATGAAAATATGGGTGGGTAGTGAACTAATGTATCCAATGTCTTGTGTTATATTATTTTGTTTGTATTTTTATGTTTTAAAATTAGGTGATGTAAGATATATTTATGAACAGGCGAAAGGTTTGTGGTGGGAATATAGATTTAGATCAATACTAGAGGCAGTTTGTAATATAATACTAAACTATTTTTTGGGTAAATACTTTGGAATAATTGGAATAATCGTAGCAACCATCTGTACAATATTTTTTATTAACTATTTATATGGTACTCGAATTATTTTTAAACAATATTTTATTCATGAGAGTGAATATACATTTTTATTTCAAAATCTATATTATACAATTTGTACAATTCTAGTATGCATTGTGACTTATTTTATTTGCTATAAATTTATTTTTATAAAAAATTCAATATTTTTTCAAATGTTAATTTGTACGATTGTACCTAATTTTATGTATTTTATTTTTTATAAAAAAACAAAAATATATAAGATTTCAATCACATGGTTATTTAATAAGCTGAACTTAAGAAGAATAGGAGAATTAAAAATATGGAAGAAATAGTTTCATTAATAATTCCTATATATAATCAAGAATTATATTTAAAAAAAAGTTTAGAATCAATTCTCAATCAAACTTATAAATCACTAGAAATTATATGTGTTAATGATGGTTCAACAGATAAAAGTGATGAAATTATAAATTATTATATGAATAAAGATCGTAGAATAGTTTGTATAAATAAAAAAAATGGAGGATTAGTTGATGCTTTAATAGTTGGAATAAAAAATGCAAAAGGAAAATATATATGTTTTTTAGATTCTGATGATTATGTTGGAAATAAATTTGTAGAAACATTTATTTCCAACATTGAAAATTATGATTTTATTGCAGCAAGTCATTATTTAAAAAAAGATGAACAAATTTTTATTAATAGTTTGAGTGAAAATAAAGTATATAAAAAAAATGACTTCGAAACACTAAAATATAATTTAATATTTGATGAAACAAAACATGAATTAGCATGTAATATTTTGAACTCCAGATGGAATAAAATGTATAAAACTGATCTTCTTAAATCAATGATTAAAGATTATGAAAAATGTAAAGGAATATCTTTTGGAGAAGATACTTTGTTTACTTATATTTTATTAAATTATGCTCAAAACGGAAAAGCAATAAATAAAAATTGTGAATATTATTATAATATTGGAAATCAAAATTCTATGATGACTAATGAGAGTATTAATGCGCATATAAAAAAGTCAAAAGAGGCCTATTTAATGTTTAATGAATTAATACAAATAAATAAAGAGGAGAACTATTATCAGTCAATAGTTATGTATTATTATTTGATAGAACCTCTATTTCAAAGAATGGAATACTCAACAAATGTCAAACAGTTTAAAATTTTATACAAATACTTAAAGAGTGATAAAATTTATAATAAGGCTTTACAATATTTATGTAATAAAACAAATGGAAAAAGAAAAATAGTATTTTGGGCTAGAAAAAACATTAAATGTGCATATATATATAAATTAATGTTAAGAATAAAAAATTTTCTTTAAAGTAAAAAAATAGAATTAATTTTAAATTTAAGAAGCAATCATAATTAATGAATATAGAAAAAAACGAGGAGGAATTAAGGTTGTTTAGATTAAATCATAATGATGCTGTAGAATTGGAGCATCATGTTCGTAGGTTATATAACTGTGATAGAGGAGGGGTGTCAGGATTAGTTGATGCAGATCATTTTGAGGATAATCCTATGTGTGCGGCATATATGGTAATTTCATATATCTATGCTAAAGATTTGGCGATTGATAATTATCAATTTGATCAATTTATTTGTACATACGAACATATTTTTAATCATTATGATGAATATGATATACAGTTAGAAATAAAACGTTATATTGATGAATTAAGTTACATAGTTGATCAATATATTTAATTCAGATTTTTTTGCTATTTAGCAAATTTTAAACGATATGTCAAGTATAGAATTTGCCTTTTTTCATAAAATAATGTATACTTGAGTTGTTAATAGATTTTTGTGAGGTGTACAATGGTAGAAAGAGATATAAAATGGATTGCTCCAGAGGAAACAATAGACTCTGGTGAAAGTGCATTTGTAGATGATTATTTTGCACATGAAGATTATTATGAAAAGACTGTAGTTGATTCCTCTCATTTAGGGAGTGATGAATTACGTAGTCAAGTAAAGATGTTATTTGGGGATGAAAAACTGTTCTAGTTTTTTTAAAAATAGAAAAGTTAAAATATTTATAAAGGGTATTATAGCAATAGCGATAATACTCTTTTTAAATTTACGACTAAGATCAATATTATATACAATAGATATTGGCATTCCTGTAAAAGAGAGAATGTCTTATTTATTGATAATATGTAAACATGTATTAATGAATTTTTTATCATTTAGTTTAATCAAGTTTTTATTATATTTTATTATCTGTTCATCTTTTTTTGTTGTCTTCTTGATATTTTTTAAAAATGAACAAATAATAACTAGAATAAACGAAAGGAAAAATGAAAACTGTTTGATAGATTCGTTAATACAATCAAAAATGGTAATAGGAGTAATCTTTTATTTGACTACAATAGTTTTCTTTTCAGCAAGTTTAAGCAAAATAATTAATATAAATAATAAAATTACTATAAATATAATATTAAGTGCTTTTTTTATTATATTTATAGAAATAATGACAATTATTTTTTTATATAAAGTATTTATTCGTTTGGTTCATTTGGAAGTATTTGAATTGATTAATAATTCTTTAATTGATTGTAATTATTCAAATGATAGTAAAGGTAAAGATTACCATGAAACGAATAAGCTATTGTTTAGCATATTTGCAGTAATGATATTATTTGTGCTTTGTCTTTCAGTAGACAAGGCATTTTTAGTTACAAAATTAAATAAAGATCAAATTGAGTTTGTTAAATTGATATTTCAAAATGATCATTTATTTATTTTGAATAAGATTTTTTTCAGAATTGGTGAAGATGAAAAAGGTATGCTGTTTAGCGCAATAATACAGTTATCATCACTGTTTATTACATTTGTTGGCTATATTATTGGATTTATTAATGAAAATATATATTCAATAAATATTCATATGATTCTTTGTTGGAAATGTAGTGCATTCAAAATGATTTATCATAGAATGGCAACTTTACTTATTTTTGTTTTATCGTTTTTTATATTAAATTCAAACTATTTAACATCTATTATTTTTGTTGATTTGTATCTAATATGGATTATTGTTTATAATGTTTATTTAGTATCTTCAATATGCTTACATGTTGATCTTGATACGGTTATTGCTAATCAAATGTTAAAGGATACAGAAGAAGTTAAAAAGATGTTGAGATATGTTTTACACAAAAGCAGTATGAAAATATCTAAGAGATTTTCAGATGAATATTTAAATTATTATGGTAAATCAATTTTTTTACCAATGAATTTATTGAATGCGCATAGAGATGTTAATAAGGAAGAATATTATCAATTAGCATATCAGTGTTTTAATAAATATATTTTATTAATTAATAAGGAAAGTCAAAAATTTGGAGAGAATATAAATAAAAAATATCAAGAAGTTGAAAAAGAATATTATGAAATATCTGTATGTTTTATTATAAAGAAGTGGATTGATGATTATTTTTTGAAGATTCAAAGTGTAAATAAGGATGAATTTGAATTTTTGGAAACGAGGTTTATTTATAAAATTATATATTTAATTAATAGCATAAGTAATGAGTTTATAAGGAAAGTAATTTTATCGTATCTTTTGTTTAATATTATTCAAATACTGGATTCTGTAAAATATGAAGAGTTTATAAAGGAAATAGCATTAAAAGATGAAGAAGGTATTATAAATGCTTTGATTATATATTATGCTGAACTATATCCAATTGATAAATCTAATAAAGATAAGATATTTAAAAATGGAGTTACCCATTTATTATCAGATTTTGATCAATTGAATGCTTTGTTTAAAAACTATTTGAGTACAAGTTTATCAACAAATGTATCTAATAGTTTTGAAAAAGCATATAGTGATTTTTCTTATGATATAGAGATTATATTAAAAATGAAAGGAAGAATACAATAATGGAAAAAACAAATAAAGATAGTGTATATGTTTTAAAGATGAGTGAAATATATAAAAAATCAAAAGATAATTTTTCTGATGCTTACCTTTCATTAGGATGGTGTGATAGTATTTCGATAAAAGAAGCAGATATTGATTTTAAAAATGGATGTGGAATTAAATCAATTGTTAATTATTTTTATAAAGAGAGAATAAAGTTAAAAGAAGAGGATAACAAGAATAATAGTGATAATATTTCTAATAATCAAATGTTTTTCTTATTTAAAAATGATAATTGTAAGGCGTTTTTTGAAAATGATTGTTGGAACTTTCAATTTATTACATTTGTATATATAAAAGAAAAAGATGAAATAAAAGGAAGTTTTGAAGAAAAATATGCAAAGTATTTGAAACTTGAAAATGAAAATTTAAAAATATTTGATACTTTAGACAATGCTTCTTTTATTGCTATTACAAAGTCTTTAAATTATGAAGAAGGGCTTCAAAAAGTATTAGAATTAAGTTTTGGCTTAGATGATAATTACTGTTTTACGTCTATATGCTTGAATAAAGAATATAAACTAAAAGGGATTAGAAATGATGATAAAAAAATTGAAGAAGAGAAACTAGATTTAAAAATCAATTTCTCTATTAATCATTATTTTGAATTTTTAAAAAAAGAAAAAGATTTATTTCCTCAATATTTTAAAAATAAAAAAGGATATCACTTAGGAAATAAGGATGCTTATTATAAATATGTGAATATTTCTATTAAAGATATCTATGGAATTTATGAATTTATAAAGCAAAATTTATCAAATATAAGTGAATTTACTTTCTTTATCAACAGTAGTATTGAAACAAGTAGTAAAAGTTTTGGTAAGGTAAACCAAAAAATTATAGAATTGAAAGAGAATAAACAAAATAATAAAAGTGGTAATAATTATGAACTAACTAGTAGATTAAATGGACTTTCATCAATAAAAGATAAAATTTCTAAAATAGTTGATGATTCGATCTATGTTTCAGAATTAAAATATAATTTGCTTTATGTCATTTCAAATTTAGAAAAAATGGTTTATTTAGATTACTGTGATTATGCCTTTCTTTCAATATATCCTTCATTAAATGTTTTTAAGGATTATTTTGCATCTATAATGCATCCTAATGTAAAAAGGATGGAACTAAAGGATATGTACGCCTATGTTAGGGGTGCAGAAGAACTAATAAATCTTGTTTCAAATTCATCATATCATACAGCACATGATACGATTTTAAAATATGAACATAATGAAATTTGTGGTAAAATTGTTACTTTTTATAATGCTTATCTTAATAGAATAGTTTATGATATTGCGACTAATGATGATTTTAAATACAGCTTTTTAGTTGTTCCTCAACTATGCACACATATATCTGTAAATGTTATAAATAATGAAAATTCTAAAGATGATATTATGCAACCAGGTAATAGGGTATTGTTAGTTAAAATTCCTATAAATGATATTTACAATATACCAGATGTATTAATCTCTTTGACCCATGAAAGTGGACATTTTATTGGAAATCAGATGAGATGTAGAAAAGAAAGGTTTGATATTTTAAATGATATTTTAGCTAATATTGTAGTCAACCGTTTTTTTGAAGGATTAATAGATGATAATAATCAAAATCAAAAAGAAACTATTGAGATTTTACAAGAATATTTATATCAGTCAGTTTTAAATAAGTGTGAAGTTTATAAAAAAGATTTTATTGAAAAATATGGCAAACTTTATGAAAACATAATGTACTATCTTGCTAATTATGAAAAATATATCCTTATCAATATAATAAGGGACTTATATGAAAAAAGGGATGATATATTAAACCAATTTATTGGCTATTATGAAGAAATCATCTTAGGAAAAAAAGATGAAATGCTTATTGTTAAACAAATTGAATTTATGAAAAAAATCAAACAAAAAATGTATGATAATTCATTATATTTTACAAGTAAATCTACTAATAGTTTATATTTTGATATGAATAAAGTACTAAAAGTTATGAGAGAATGTTTTGCTGATTTATTTGCCATTAAGGTTTTAGGAATAAATCATGATAATTATTTGAAAGAACTATTTAATAATTTTTATGAAATTGGAAAAATTGATGTTGATAAATCAATTTATTTAAGAGCTGCACTAGTTTGTGAAACTTTAGATTGGAAGATTACAAAAAGTAACGATTTCCAAGTATTTATAGACGAGATAGAAAATATTAGAAATATAAATGATGAAAATAATAAGAATATAGAAATTTTAAGACCTTTTGGAAGGAAGAAAGTATTTAATAAAACAATTTCTTATTTGAAACAATGTAATGAATTATTTGAAAAAAATAAATTCAAGGCAAATAAATATAAAGATTTATTTCATAAACTAAAATATGAGGATAATGATGAAGCTTATTTATCACGTGTAATGAATATTATTAATAAAGAAATAGATGAGTTTAGAAAAAAAGAATATGAAGAAATAGCAAAAAGCACAAAAAAAGATTGAATATACTTTAATAATAAAAAGCATTGAAATAAAAGAGATGCTTTTGATAACATTATAGTAGGTTCATTACAAAGGAGGGAGATTATGGATCTAGTAAATAAAATTAAGAACGAAATAATTAAGAAAATTAGTTTAAAAGAAAAGAATGATGATATAAATGTTTCAGATTATAAAAATTTAAATCCAATAGATGATCTACCTCCAGATAGTGAATATATAAAAGCTTTGCATTATGGAATAAATGATCCAAAGATAAAAAATATTGCGTTAACAGGACCGTACGGATCAGGGAAAAGTAGTATTATAAATAGTTATATTAAAAACTATCCAAGAGAGAAGGCTATTAATATTTCTTTAGCAAACTTTTGTTCTAGCAAAGAAGCAGATATTAACTATTTAGAGTCTGCCATTTTAAAACAATTATTTTATAAAGTGAAGGCAAAGGACATTCCACAAAGTAGATTTAAGAAAATTGAGAAAGTAAGCTTTTTTAAAATCTATGTAACAATTCTTTTACTAAACTTTACTGCTTTTTTTATTTTTTCGTTTATGAATCCAAATAAGATATTATATATAATTACTTTATTTAAAGTGAGTGCTAAATATTATCATTTTTCAAATGATTTAGTATATAAATTTACGATACTTAGCATTTTCGTTTTATTATTTTTTGTATCTTGGATAATAAAAATTATTTTAACTCAGTACAGGGTTAAGGATATAAAAGCAAATAAGATTTCTATATCAGCTAATGATGGTGAAAAAATTTTTGATAAAACGTTAGATGAAATTCTTTACTTTTTCCAAGAAACAAGATATGAAATTGTTTTTTTAGAGGATTTAGATAGATTTAATAACAACGATATATTTATTAGATTAAGAGAATTAAATACTTTGATAAATAATAGTAATATGATTAAAAATAAAGTGGTTTTTGTATATGCAATAAAAGATGAAATATTTGTAGATGAGGAAAGAACTAAATTTTTTGATTTTATTATTCCAGTTATACCATTTATCAATTCTACTAATTCAGATGAGATGCTAAAGAAATTATTTGCAAAAGAAAAAAATGATGATGGATCAATTAAAAGTTTAAAATATGATATATCATTTAGATACATAAATCTTGTATCTCCTTTTATTAGAAATATGAGAACATTGATTAATGTATATAATGAATTTATTATATATAGTAATTTGTTAAAGAGTAACAAACTTAATAGTGAAAATTTATTATCAATTATATTATTTAAAAATCTTTATCCAAATGACTTTTCTGATTTAGAGAACGAAAAAGGTATTGTAAAAAAAGTATTTGATGTTAAAAAAACAATCATTGATAAGTTAATATCTGATTTAAAAGAAAAGAAAAAAATAACAGAGGATAAATTAGATACTATTGGCAAAGACATTTTATTGGATATAAAAGAAGTCAAAAGTGCTATGCTTGCATATTTGTCAGATTATAAAGCAGGTTATTATTTTTCTTTTAATACAGACTCATATTATTATGATGATATTATGGAAGATGATTTTGACATTTCTATATTTTATAGGAGTACAAGTTTTTATATAAATTGTCAAAGACATTCAGATGTAAGAGGAGACAATTTAAAAGAAAAACTTGAAAAGTCTGGTAAGAACTATTTATATCGTATTGAATGTTTAAAAGATTCATCAAAAGAGCGGAAGGAAGTATTAAGAAATGAAATTGAACAATATGAAAAACAAATCGATGAGGTAAATTCTTATTCACTAAAGTATCTTTTAAGTTCATTTGAAGAATCACAAATTATTTTAAATGAAGTTAAAGGTAAAGATTTACTAATATTTTTGCTAAGAAATGGGTATATAAATGAAAATTATGCGGATTATATTAATTATTTTCATCCTAACAGTATAACTGAAAATGAAATGAGTTTTATTAGAAGAATAAGAATGCATGAATTTTCCGAAGGATTTAATTTTCCATTGAAAAATACTGCTCAGATATGTGAAAGAATCGAAAATTTTGAGTTGAAACAAAAAGAAGCACTTAATTTTTACTTACTTGATTATTTATTAAATTCTTCTAATGATGAGAAATGTAAATATTTTTTTGAAGGTTTCTTGTTAGAAGACGATCCACATATGCAATTTATAAAGCATTATATTACAAGAAATCAAAATGTTTATCAATTTCTTAATTTATTATGTAAATATTATACAAATTTTTGCTATGTAATTCTTAAAAAAAATATTTTTATAGACCACGAAAAATTAGATTATCTTTCGTTGATTTTTACTTGTGCAACAGTTGAAGACATAAAAAAAATGGATATTAATAATTGTATTAGCAATTATGTTATTTCTAACGAAAATATATTAAGAGATTTAAATGATATAGATTATAAAATATTAATTTCAATCATTAAAGAGCTAGATATTAAATTTACTAATGTGAATTTTGAAGATGTTGATATAAAATTAGTTGATTATATTTTTGAGCATCAACATTATTTGTTTAATGAAAGTATATTGTTTTCTTATTTTAAAGTAAAATATCCTAACCTATTAAATAATTTAAGTACAGCAAATTATACTTCAATATTAGAGTCAAATGATCAATACCTTATTTCTTATATAGATGATAATTTTGAAGAATATGTAAAAAATATTGTTCTATCACTTAAAGAAAATACTAAAGAAAATAAAAATACTATAAAAAAAATTATAGAAATTTTAATAGACCAAAATGTAGAGTTATGTGTTCAACTTTTAGAAAAAGAAGATATTATATGGAATAATTTTGATGAATTGTTATCAAATGGTAATGATAAAAAGAATAGATGGTGGGAATTATGTAATGTTCTTTTGGATAACAACAAAATTGCTACAACATGGGATAATTTTTATTTTTATTGTGATACTTTTACACTCAATGATAAACTTGTTCAATGGGTAAATAAATCTATTGATTCATTGATTAGTTCAAAGGTTAATGATGATTTTGAAAATAGTAATATTTTAGAGAATCTAATTACAAACGATAGTATAAGCGAAGAAGTATTTGAGAAATTAATTAAAAACTATAGACCTTCTAAATTTGATTATAATTTAAGTGATTTTAATGAAATTCAAATTAGTAAGATGATAGAGATTAATTATATTCCATTATCTACAAAATATTTCGATCAAATTAAAAAAATCAATTACAATGATTCAATTGAATATTTAATAAATCAAAAAAATAATTTCTTAAAAATGATTAAGGAATTTAATCTAAGTGTTGAAGGAATTACAAGCTTGCTTAAAAGGAATGAATTAGATGAAGAAGATAAAATAAAAGTATTATCTAAATTAGATGAAGATGATGTAAACGAAGACATTGCTAATATTATAAGAAATATGAAACAAAACATTGATAAAAAATATGTGGATGCAGCTTGGAATATATTAACAAAAGATGAGAAGTATGAATTATTATTAAATCAAATTGATATATTTGCAAATGATGAAATATCTGAAAAATTAAATGAATTAGATGACGTGTATAGATCATTATCTGAAAATAAAAGGAGGCATAATGTAAAATTACACGATGATATTAATGGCTACAATCAAAGATTAGTTGCTAAATTGGAAGAAAAAGGTTATTTGTCGTCTTCAAAAAAAGAGGGTGACAAATTGATTGCAGTAGTTAGAAAGCAATAAATAATTCATTTATAAAAGATGGGATTTCTTGCTATGAACAGATTCATAGTTTTGAGATTTCTTCTTTTTATTTATTAAAACATTTTTTATACGAGGAGATATAGAGAGATGGATGAAACAAGGAAAATTGCAAAATTATTTAACAGTATTAAATTAAGTGATTTTAATGATTATTTTGGTTTAGAAAATAATGATATATATCATTATACTTCTCCAGATGTATTTAATATCATTATTAATGATAATACATTAAGATTTTCAGATCGATTATTTCTAAATGATAAGAGTGAGGGAAGTTATGTTTTAGATGTATGTTTAGAATTAATTAAAGATAAACATTTAGAAGATAGCTGGGATAAAAAATTTTATCAACAATTAGAAATAGAATGTAAGAAAAAGATCCCAAATCCAGAAATTTTGAATTTTCGTACATATCAAATATCATTTTCAATGGATGAGGATAATTTAGCATTATGGAACTATTATACTAAAGGAGCTGATATGGGAGGTTTTAACTTAAAATTTGATGCGGAAAAGATTTTGGATTCTTTAAATAAAAAAATAAATGAGAAGAAAAAGTTATCTAACCCACCTGTTTTACATGGTGGAAAAGTTGTATATGATAAATACATGCAGTTCAAAATTATAGAAGATATAATTTTGAAATTTAAATCATTGTATGATGAGATAACAGATAAAAAATATTTAATTGAATTATTAGTAAGGAAAATATTAATTGTAGGTACTTTTTTTAAACAAGAATGTTTTAAATTTGAAAATGAATATAGAATAGTTATTGATTTATATATGGATGATGATGGTAAATTTATGACAATAGAAAACGGGAAAAATGTGACAACTAAAAAAGGCTATTTGATTCCCTCAGTTGATATTGAATGGAATCAAGAAGCTTTAATAGGAGTTACAGTATCACCAACACTTGAATTTGATGGTATAAAGAGAAGTATATTAAATATTACTAATGGTAAATATACTAACATTAATGATGAAAATATAAAAAGTTCTAAAATACCTGTTAGATATTAGAAAGATTTATAAAATCAAATACGGTAATTGCGTCCATGGCAAATAAATAGTATAATTTTCTTGTGTTTTAGTACAAATAATTAATGGAGATGTAAAAATGGTAAGTAAATTTATGCAACAAAAGGCTAGATCAGCATCGTCTGTAAAAATAAAACTCCATGTAGTAACTCCAATAACTAGTTTTGGTAAAGAAGAACTAAATAGAGTGATTGCTCCAAAACTTAAACAAAACAGATTAGAAAGATTAGCAGGTATAAGGTTATATCAAACTAGTAGATATAAATAAATTTAAACAACTACTTTAAGTAGTTGTTTTTATATACAATAAAGGAGGTCCCAATGAAAATATTAGTAACAGGAGCTAAAGGTTTTGTAGGACAAAACCTTGTAGCTTCATTAATGAATATAAAAGAGAATAAAGATAGAACAAGAGATGTAGTGATAGATGAAATCTATGAATATGATCTAGGAGATGAAGAAAGATTAGATGAGTATTGTAGAGAATGCGATTTTGTCTTTAATCTAGCAGGAGTCAATAGACCAAAGGATCAAAGTGAGTTTATGGAAGGTAATTTTGGTTTTGCGAGTACATTATTAGATACTTTGAAAAAGTATGATAATAAATGTGGAGTGATGTTATCATCATCCATTCAAGCAACACTACTTGGTAGATATGCTGGTAGTGATTATGGTAAAAGTAAGTTAGCTGGTGAAGAGTTATTTTTTGATTATGCAAGAGATAATGAAAGTGCTGTTTATGTGTATCGTTTTCCTAATTTGTTTGGTAAATGGTGTCGACCTAATTATAACAGTGCAGTAGCAACTTTCTGTTATAATTATGCGCATGATTTACCAATTCAAGTAAATGATGCAAGTGTTGAACTTGAATTATTATATATTGATGATTTAGTAAATGAGATGCTAGATATTTTAGAAGGTAAGGAACATCATTGTGTTTTTGATGGTGTAAATGCTGTTGAGGATAAAGATGGTAAGTATTGTTATGTGCCTACGACACATAAGGTGACTTTAGGTAAAATTGTTGAATTATTAGATGAGTTTAAAAATCAACCACAAAGTTTAGTGATACCAGAGATTCCTGAAGGAAGTTTTGCTAAGAAGTTATATAGTACGTATTTATCTTATTTACCAAAGGAAAAAGCAATTTTTCCTTTGAAAATGAATGAAGATGATCGAGGAAGTTTTACGGAGCTCTTAAAGACAGAAAAATGTGGACAGTTTTCTGTCAATATTTCTAAACCAGGGATTACGAAGGGTCAACATTGGCATCACAGCAAATGGGAATTTTTTATCGTTGTATCAGGTCATGGATTAATCCAAGAAAGAAAAATAGGTAGTGATGAAGTGATTGAATTTGAAGTGACAGGAGATAAGATTGAAGCAATTCATATGTTACCAGGATATACGCATAATATTATTAATTTATCTAAATCAGAGAACTTAGTAACTGTGATGTGGGCAAATGAGTCATTTGATCCAAATCATCCAGATACTTTTTTTGAAAAAGTGTAATTTTTAAAAGAAAAAATCAATATTTTATCATATATAATAATGAAGGGTGTTATACTATTGATACTAACTTTATTATTAAAGAAAGGAAGATGATAAGATGTTGATGGAAATTTATTTAAGTGAAGAAAAAGCAAAGAAAAATAATATTGATTTAGAGAGTTGTTATCAAAAAATTAATCGTTATTTTCTTGATCATGGTGTTAAAATTAAATCACCTGGTGTTTATCAAGGAGTAAAAGAAGATTTTAATACTTTTGCAGTTGCTCAGGGGCAACTGCCACAAACAAACTGGTTTTTAAAAATAGTTGATCAATGGTATATAAGTTATTTTGGTGATACGCCAGATAGTCCAGAGTATAGAGAGGATGCATTAAAAATATATTATAAAGCAAAATCTCAAGTAAAAGAGTATGTTAGAAAGCAAAAAGGCGCTTAATTTTGATTTAAGTGACGCATTGCTTAGAAAATACTACCCTTCAAAAAATTATAAGAAAGCTTGGAGTGATATAAAGAGCTTTCTTCTAGAAATTGGCTTTAATCATCGACAATATTCTGGATATGTTTCTATAGAGTGTATGTCAATGGCTTATGTTATACAACATATAACAGAGATGTCTTTATTATATCAATGGCTACAATATTGTGTTAAAGAATTTGATGTGACAATCGTTAGTGATGAATATAGCTTAAAAAGATATATTTCTAAAGAAAATAGTTTTAATTAAAAGGACATTTATTATTTCGTTATAGAATATGATATACTATTTATAATAGTTGTGTTATTTTTGAAAGGAAATGATAAGATGTTGATGGAAATTTATTTAAGTGAAGAAAAAGCCAAAAAATGGATCGTTATTTTCTCAAACATGGTGTTAGAATTAAATCATTAGGAATTTATCAAGGAGTAAAAGAGGATTTTAATACTTTTGCAGTTGCTCAAGGACAACTTTCTCAAACAAATTGGTTTTTAAAAGTAGTGGACAAGTGGTATACCAGTTATTTTGGTGATACACCAGATAGCCCAGAATATAGGGCAGATGCATTAGATTCATATTATAGAATAAAAAAACAAACAGATAATTATTTTAAAAAGCATAAAATATATAATTAATAAAAGAGCGAAAGCTCTTTTTTATATGGGAGAATAAAATGGAAAAGACAGATTATAGAGATATTAAATGGAAAGAAAATGGAAAATTAAAGTTATTGATTATTGTAGGAACAAGACCTGAAATTATTCGTTTAGCAGCAGTAATCAATAAAACAAGAAAATATTTTGATGTGATTTTAGCACATACAGGACAAAATTATGATTATAACTTAAATGGTGTGTTTTTTGATGATTTAAAATTAGAAGCACCTGAAGTTTATTTAAATGCTGTAGGAAATGATTTAGGAGAAACAATGGGAAACATTATTTCTGAATCTTATAAACTAATGGCAGAAATTAAACCTGATGCAGTCTTAGTATTAGGGGATACAAATAGTTGTTTATCAGTCATTGGAGCGAAAAGATTACATATTCCTATTTTCCATATGGAAGCAGGAAATAGATGCAAAGATGAATGCTTACCAGAAGAAACAAATAGAAGAATCGTTGATATTATTTCAGATGTCAATTTAGCTTATAGTGAACATGCAAGAAGATATCTTGCAGATACAGGCTTACCTAAGGAAAGAACATATGTTACGGGCTCTCCAATGGCAGAAGTATTACACAATAATTTAAAAGAAATTGAAGCTAGTGATATTCATCAAAAATTAGGTTTAGAAAAAGGTAAATATATTTTATTAAGTGCTCATAGAGAAGAAAATATCGATACAGAAAAGAACTTCTTATCTTTATTCAATGCCATTAACAAAATGGCAGAAAAATATGATATGCCAATTCTTTACTCATGTCATCCACGTTCAAGAAATAGAATCAAAGCAAGTGGTTTTAAATTAGATTCAAGAGTCATTCAACATGAACCACTTGGATTCCATGATTATAACTGTCTACAAATGAATGCTTATGCAGTTGTCAGTGATAGTGGAACATTACCAGAAGAAAGTAGCTTCTTTACATCTGTAGGACATCCTTTTCCAGCAGTATGTATTCGTACAAGTACAGAAAGACCAGAAGCTTTAGATAAAGCAGATTTTATTTTAGCAGGTATTGATGGAGATTCATTACTTCAAGCAGTAGATGTAGCAGTAGAAATGAATAACAATCATGATTTAGGAATTCCTGTACCTGATTATGTTGATGAAAATGTCTCAGATAAGGTTGTTAAAATTATTCAATCTTATACAGGTGTTGTTAATAAGATGGTATGGAGAAAATCATAAGGAGGGATTATGTTGCTTAATAGTCAAACATTATGTTTTGAGTGGTTAAGAAGTAAAAAAGGAAAAATAAAACCTTCAACGTATGATAAATACGATATGATTTTAAATAAATACTTGTTAGATTTTTTTAATAATTATCATTTAGATCAATTAGATATTTCAATTATTAAAGACTATTTTATCTCTTTATTAGATCAAGGACTTTCTTCAAGTGTTGTTCAAAGTATAAAAAATGTTTTAAAAGCAATCTATATAACTTATGAAAATCAATATGGACTTAACCATATTGATTTTTCATTAGTTAAAATAGAACAAGAAAAAAAAGAAAACGCATCCTTATTAGACGAACAATTCAACCAACTCCATCAATATTGTTTAAATACAATTGATGCAATTCATTTGGGTGTTTTACTGGCAATGGATACAGGAATGATGATTGGAGAAATCTGTGCTTTAAAAGTAAGTGATATTGATTTAAATAAAAAAATGATATCTATTACTAAAAGAACACAAAGAGTAAAAAATGAAGAAAGAGGCTCTAAAACAATATATGAAGTTGCTGATGTCGAATGGCCAATTAAAAGAAATATTGCTATTCCTCAATCATTGATCCAGTATTTAGAAATTTATTTAAAAGATAAAAATAAAAATGATTATTTATTATCAAATAATCAACATGCAAGTGATTTTAAAAAGCTTCAACGAGGTCTCGATAAAATCACGCAACAACTCGGTTTTAAAACAACTTATAAAGATCTAAGAAATATGTATAAAGAACATTGCATGAAAAAATGTTTAGATGTCAATGTTGTTATGGAACTGTTAGGACTACAATCAATGAAGTTATCACTTCCACAAAACTATAACAGTTCTGATGAAGAAAAAATCAAACAAGTCAATAAACTTTAAGCGCAGGATCTTTATTCGTCCTGCGCTTTTTCTATATAACAATATTTTTTATAAAAGGATATTCCATATCCTTTTACATGTAAATAACCATCATTGATAATTTCATCTTCATATTTATTATCGATAATTTGCTTTACTCCTTCTTTTGCGTCACTTACAAGTTCTTTAACACTCTTAGAATGTTTGCATTCTAA
>ERZ1673700.1911-NODE-1911-length-18026-cov-6.455734_pt1 | contig 18026 bp, 8 predicted proteins | sample MGYA00580230_ERZ1673700 | MGnify/ENA primary metagenome ERZ1673700 (study PRJEB41218, sample SAMN15661782) | gut metagenome | host: Homo sapiens | place: Canada: London | collected 2015-08-20/2019-03-30 | study: EMG produced TPA metagenomics assembly of...
TGACGCCGCAGGTCTTGCAGACCTCATCGCCGGTGTAGCCGTCCTGGGTGCAGGTGGCGGGCTTGGCGTTCTTCAGCTCGGGGTTGTGGCCCACCAGCTCCAGAGCGGCCAGCAGGGTACCATAGTTGTACACCAGCTCCTTCTGGGCGTCGGTAAGGGCGTTGTACTCAGCCAGCAGCTGACGCAGGTAAGCCTCGTCCTCCTTGGTCAGGTTCTCGATGGGCTTGAGGGCCTCGATCTTCTTGATGAGCTCCAGCACCGCCATTTCATCGGCGTTGTTGGGGTCGGCATCAATATACAGATACCCGATGGCAGCGGGGCCGGTCTGGCCGGACAGGCTGTAGGCCGTGACACGGTAGGCATAGGTCATGCCGAAGTGCAGGGCGGTGGTATCGGTATAGGTGCAGGCGGTGAGATTCTCCGCCAGGGTCTCGAAGCCATCGAACAGCCAGGTATCCTGGGTGTCGTCCTGGATGTGGACCGCAACGCTGCGCTCCACCTTATAGACGATATCCTCGGCATTGGACTGCTTGGCGGCGGTCCAGGTCAGCAGGGCGTTGCGGACGCCGGTCTCCGTCACGGTGAGATCCGTGGGCGTGAAGTAGCTCTCGTCCATGATGTTGACGCTGCCCTTTTCGGTGTTGAAATACTTGTCCCAGACATAGGCGGTGTAGCCCACAGCGCCCTGGGGATAGTACAGGTTCAGGCCCCAGTCGTTGTACACGAAGCCGCTGGTGGTGGTGGTGCCCCACAGGCCGACGAAGTTGGCGTACAGGGCCACGTTGGCATAGGCTCCGGTCAGGGAAACGGTGGTCTCCAGCAGAGGAGCAGTCATGCCGTTGAAGTAGTAATCCTTCAGGTTGGTGCAGGCGAAGAACCCCTTGGGACCGATACGCTCCAGGGTGGTGGGGAGGCTGACGCTCTTGAGGTGCTCGTTGCCGGCAAAGGCGCTGCCGCCCACGCGGACGGTGCCCTCGGGGATGCGGTAGCTCTCCGCCGTGCGGCCCTCGGGATAGCAGCGCAGGTTCGTGCCGTTCTTATCGAACAGGACGCCGTCCACGCTCTTGAAGTACAGGGAGCCGTCGGCCACGAAGATGTTCTGCAGGTTCACGCAGTCGGTGAAGGCATTGACGGTGTTGCTGACGCCGCAATCCTGGATGGAGGCGGGCAGAGTCAGCTCCGTCAGAGCCTCGCAGCCCACAAAGCCGCGGCTGGGCACAGCCGTCAGGGACTTGGACAGGGTGACATTCTTCAGGGCGTCGTTGTAAGCCAGCGCGCTGCCGCCCATCTCGGTGACGGTGTCGGGAATGACGATGGTCTCCAGACCGGTCTTGGAGATGGCGCTGGCGCCGATGCTGGTCAGGCCATAGGGCAGACGCAGGCTGGTCAGATTGGGACAATTATAGAAGGCGAAGGCGCCGACGGTCAGCCCATTGGCGGAATCCTCGAAGTAGATCTCCTCAATCCTGGAGCTGGAGAAGGCATAGGTGCCCACCTTGGTGACGCTGGCAGGAACGACGACCTTCTTGAGGCTGGTGTTGTTCTGGAACATCTTATCGGGGATCTCCGTCATGGTGGAGGGCAGGGTGAACTCGGTGGTCTCATTGCCCTGGGGCCAGATGTAGATCTCGCCGGTGTCCTTGAGCATCACGATGCCGTTGGAGGACACATAAGCGGCATTGCCGTCGGCCACGTTGATCTTCTTCAGGCCGCTGGCCAGATAGAAGGCATCCTTGGCTAGGCTGGTGACGGAGGCGGGGATGCTGACCTCGGTGATATAGGCGGTCTTGTTGTAGTTCAGGTAAGCAAACGCCTTGCTATCGATGGATTGCAGGGTGTCGGGGAAGGCCAGCGTCCGGGCCTCATAGGGCTGATAGAAGGCGCTGTTGCCGATGGACTCCAGCTGGGTGCCGGAGAAGTCCAGATTCTGGAGCTTCCGGGCATAGTAGAAGGCCTGCTTGCCGATGGTCTTCAGCTGAGAGGGCCAGTTGATGGTCTCCAGCACCATGCAGTTATAGAAGGCGCGCTCACCGATGGAGGTGACGTTGTCGCTGAGCTTCACGGTCTTGACGGCCTTGGCGTTGTAGAACGCGCGGTCGGGGATGACGGTGAGGCTGCCGCAGTCGATGGAAGCGGCGGCGTTGCAGTCATAGAACGCGGAGCCGCCCAGGGAGGTGACGGACTGGGGAATGGTGATGGCCTTCAGAGCCTTCCAGCCGTAGAAGGCGTTGGCGCCGATGGAGGTCAGGCCCTCCTTCAGGGACAGGGCGGTGGCCTTGGAGCAGCCGCGGAAGGCGTAATCGCCCACGGTCTCCACGGTGGCAGGCAGGTCCACAGCCGTCAGCGCGGAGCAGTTGCTGAACGCATAGGCAGGTACGGAGGTAAGGCTCTGGCCGAAGGTCACGGTCTTGAGAGCGGAGCAGCCGTCGAAGGCGTGCTCACCCAGGGTGGTGAAGCCATCGGGCAGAGTAATGGACGTCAGCTTGGTGCAGCCCTGGAAGGCGGCGGTGCCGATCTTCTTGAGGCTGGCAGGCAGCGTGACGGACGTGATGGTGGTTTTCTTATAGAACAGGTAGTCGCTGATGGCCTCCACGCCGTCGGGGACGGTGTAGGAGGTGCCCTTGAAGTCCTGGGGCAGGCTCACCAGAACCTTGCCGCCGCCGGCCAGCAGGGTGCCGTCCTCGGTCCGGACGATGCTGGCGCCGTCCTCGATGACATAGCCCTCAAAGGCGGGGCAGCTGACAAACGGGGTCAGACCGAAGGACAGGGTCTCGGCCTTGTAGGAGGCAGGGAAGGTCAGGGTCTTGAGGTTGGTGCAGCCCTGGAAGGCCCTCTCGCCGATGAAGGTGACGTTGTCGGGAACAATGAAGTTCACCAGCGCGGTGCAGCCCTGGAACATCTGCTTGCCGATGGTGGTCAGCTTGGGGGCCACAAAGGTGGTCAGGTTCAGGCCGTTGTAGAACGCGGAATCCAGGCCCTGGGGATCGCCCAGCACGGTGATGGTGGTCACATTGCTGCGGGCAAAGGCGTTGGTGCCGACGAAGGTCAGGCTCTCGGGGATGGTCATCTCCTCCAGACCGGCGCAGCCGGCAAAGCAGCTGGTGCCCACGGAGGTGACGTTGCTCAGGTCGGGCAGCGCCTTCAGGCTCTCGCAGGTGAAGAACGCCGTCTTGGGCAGCTCGGTCAGGTTCTTGGACAGCTTCACGGAGGTTACAGCCGTGCAGTTGGCGAACTGGTCGCCGTTTGCGTCCATAGAGGTGACGGTGTCGGGAATGGTGATGCTGGTCAGGGCAAAGCCGTTGTAGAACAGGCCGGCGCTGAGGCTGGTGACGCCGTCGGGGATCACCAGGTCGCCCTCCAGGGCCTCGCAGAAGTAGAACGCCTTGACGCCGATGGAGGTCAGGCCCTTGGGCAGGACGCCGTCGTCGGTGTGGCCCAGCGTCTTCAGGTTCTTGCAGTAGTAGAACGCGCCCTCGTTGATGACCTTCATCGTCTCAGGCAGGCTGACGCTCTGCAGGTTGTTGCAGTCATAGAACGCACGGTAGTCGATCTGCTCCAGGCTGTCGGGGCAAATGACGTTGAGAATGTAGTCGTTGTTCTTGAAGGCGTTCTCCCCGATGACGCGGACGCCGTCGGGAATGGTGACGGTGCTCTCGGAGCCGCTGTAGCTGACCAGGGTGTCGCCCACGATGTTGAAGGTGCCGGCGCCGCTGGCCTCGTTGACGGTGACGGCCAGATCATAGGTGGCGGTGCCGTTCTTGGCCTTGGCGGTGACGGTGGCGGTACCGGCCTTGTGGGCGGTAAGCTTGGCGTACTGGGTCAGCTGGTCGCCCTCGCCGTTGGGCTCAACGGTGACCACGGACTCGTCGGAGGAGGTCCACTCCAGGGTCAGGTCTGTGGCATAGAAGGGCGAATAGCCATACAGCCGGACATTGGTATAGGTGGTGTCAGGCAGCATGGTCACGGAGGAGGTGTTCAGCAGGAATTCGCTCATGGGAACATCCGCGCCCACCTCGTCGGTGACGGTGATCTGGCACTGGGCCTCCACGTCGGTCCAGACGGAGGACTTGACGGTGATGGTGGCGGTGCCGGGAGCCTTGGCAGCCACGATGCCGCCCCGGACCTCGGCCACGCTGGAGTCGGAGGAGCTCCACACCAGATTCTGGTCGGTGGCGTCGTCGGGAGTCACAGTGGCGTTCAGCTGGACATAGCCCTTCTGGGGCAGGGTCACAGCGGTCTGGTCCAGGGTGATCTGGGTGACGGGATTGTCAGCCAGCTTTACGCGGTAAGCGCACTGGTTCAGCGCATAGTCATAGGCCACCACATAGAAGGTACCATTCAGGAGCTTCTGATAGAAGTCCGTGACGTCGAAGGTGTATGTATACTCCTCGTAGGCCCGGGGAGAGGTACCGTCGGCCTTCAGGGCGGGGATGATGCCGTCGTAGTAGTTGGAGCCCAAGCCCATTTCCTTCTTGCCGTTGTTGACGTTGGTCTTCCACTGGGTGGAGTACAGGGTGGCGCCAGCCAGGCAGAAGTTATCGGCCAGGGTCACGTCCAGGTACTTCCGGCCGTCAGCGCCGGTGCGGAAGGCCAGGCCCTCCCGGTCCACGATGTAGGGCATTTCACCGTCGGAGGTGAAATTGAAGGTGTAGGTATCCTTCAGGTTATCCTGCACGTCGAAGCCGTCAATATAGGTCTTGGCGGTGTAGGTCATGCGGGTGTTGTTGGGGATCACGCCGCTGGAGTTCAGCGCGGGGAAGATCTCGCCCACATAGGCGGGACGCACCTGCTGGCTGCTGGAGTTATACATGGCCTTGCGGGTGTTGATGCCATCGCTGTCCAGATACACCTCGCCGGTGTCGCTGTCCGCGATGGTGACATCCGTGGTCTTGGCCGCGCGCAGCAGGCCGGCCTGCAGGTAGTACAGGTTGCTGATGCCGTTGCCGCCGCCCAGGTCCACGCAGATCTTATCGGCGGAGGTGGAGGGGGTGTCGTAGCCCTCGGGCACCACGAAGGGATACATGCCCAGGCGCATGATGTACATCATGGCGTAGACGCCGGACACGTTGGTGGCGTACATCTTCACGTCCTCGCCGTTATAGATATCGGCGTCCTCGAAGATGGGGGCCTTGGTCCAGTCGCCGTAGAAGCCCAGGAAGGGCACGGACAGCGCGGGATCGTCGTTGTTGGTCAGCTCCACGAAGCCTTCCACATAGATGCCGTTGGGGAACTTGGCCAGGTACTCCCGGTCCGCATCGGACAGGCGGACGGTGACGGTGACCGTGGTCTCGCCCTTGGCGGGCACGGTGACGGTGGTGCCGCTGAGGGAGCCGCCGGAGACCTTGATGGCGCTGGTGTCGGCGGAGAGGGCATAGCCCTTCTGGGCGATGTACAGGCCGTCGGTGGTAGTGCTCTCGGTCTGGACCTGGGTATTGACGTCATAGGACAGGGCGGAGCCGGTGAGGTTCTTCACCACGAAGCTCAGCTTGTACACGCCCAGCTGGTCGGCGTCGTCGCCCAGCTCGATCTTGGTCTTTTCCTGACCCCGGACATACAGGTAGGCAGGAGTGGTGGTGGCCGCGGCCAGGTTCACCATGCCGGAGCCCTGCTTGCGGGGAGAGTATGCCACGCCTTCCTCATCGTACAGAACGTTGGCGGTGCTCATCAGCAGGCGGTTCACCAGAATCTGCTTGTCGGTGTCGGAGGCGCCGGGCATCAGGGTATTCACATACTCCAGAGCGGCGGCGGCCACGCCGGCCAGATACGGAGAGGCCATGGAGGTGCCGCTCATATAGCCGTACTGTGCGAAGGGCAGAGAGGAATAGATGTTGCCGCCGGGGGCGGTGATCTCAGGCTTGAGAGACAGGGAGGGCAGAGGGCCCCAGGATGAGAAGTCGCTCATGGCCACATAGCCCTTCTCGGCGGAGGACACGGTGAGCTTCTTCTCGGTCTCATTGGCCATCATCTGGCCGTTGGACAGGCTGATGCACACGGTGGGGATCTTGTAGTTTTCCACCGACATGTTCAGCAGGTAGCCGTCGCGGTTGTTGTAGATGACGCAGCCGGCGGCACCGGCAGCGGCGGCGTTGAGCTGCTTCTGCTCGAAGGACAGGCCGCCGCGCATGACCACGGCGATCTTGCCGGTGACGTCCAGGCCCTGGTAATCGGCCACGTCGCCGTTGTTGGGCACCATGACGTACTCATAGGTCTTAGAGGTCTCGCTGCCCAGCAGCAGCTGGGTGAAGCTGTGACCGGACACATCATTGTAAGGTACGCGGCCCTCGCCGATCAGGAACGCCGCAGTCTCGTTGGCGTTGACGGAGGCAACGGACAGCGCCGCGTCATAGGAGGACGAGGAGCTGATGATGCCGGTGTCGGGGTCGGACACGGAGGTGAAGTCGCCGTGAGCACCGCCCTGAGAGGAGGAGTAGGAGTTGCCGGCAGAGCAGTTGAGCAGGATGCCGGAAGCCTTCACCAGGTCGTAATACTTAGTGGTCAGGTCGCCCTCGGCCTCGCGGCCAAAGCCGCCGTTGGAGCCCAGGGACATATTGATGACGTCCACGTCGATGAGCAGCGCATCGTTCAGAGCCGCCAGGATGGTATCCGTGGAGGCGCCGTTGGTGGAGTCGGAGAATACCTTGAAGATGGCCAGCTGGGCCTCGGGAGACTGACCGGCGAACGTGACATTGCCGTCGGCGTCCACGGTCTTGCCGGCGGCGATGCCGGCCACATGGGTGCCGTGGTCATTGCCGTATTTCTCCACAGCTTCGGCAGAGGGGACAACGTCCGCGTCGGCGTCGGCATAGTCGAAGGCAAAGGGAACCTTGGCGCTCTTATACAGGTCGTCCTCGGTCAGCAGCTCCAGGGAGCTGGAGCTGTGCTTCTGGGCATACCACAGAGCGGCATAGCTGTATGCGGTGACCTTGGTCTTGCCGTCCTCGCCCTGGCTGATCTGATAGAGCAGCTTGGACAGGCCGGACTTCTGCAGCTTCTGCACGGCAGGAGCGTTGGCAAAGGCCTCGTGGTTCACATCCAGGCCGGTGTCCAGGATGCCGATAAGCGTCCCCTCGCCCTGGTACTGGGTGTTGTTGGAATAGGCGGCCACTTCCGCGGCGGTCAGCGCCTGGCCCAGCGTGGCGGAGCCCATGGAGTCGGTATAGTAGGTCTGGCACAGCACCACGTCCACTACGCCGTCAAGCTTCTTGATGTCGTTGATCCTGCCATAGGGCACCTGGGCGGCAAAGCCGCTGATGACGGAGGTATAGCTGAAGGTGAAGGAGCTGGGGATGCTCTGGCTCTCCATGGCGTTCATAACGGAGAGCTGGACATCGGCGATCTCCTCCAGCTGAGCCTTGGCGGCAGCCGTCTGCTGGAAGTCCAGCATGGACATGCCGGCATTGGTGCGGTTGCGGGCATCCAGCAGGCTGTCCGCATCCAGCTGCACAATGACACGGACCATTTCGTCATCTGCGGGGACATCGGACTTGGACACCTTGCTGGGGTCCATGTTCTCCTCGAAGATGGACAGACGGTCGCTGTCTGTGAGTTCATTGGTCACATCGGTGGCCGTCAGCCCGGTCTGGGCGTCGGCCGGCGTCAGTTCTGCCGCCATGGCGCTGACCGGCAGGACGCTGATGAGCATCATCAGCACCAATACCAGAGCAAGCAGCCGCTGCGGCATTCTCGTCTTTTTCATCGATCGACTTCCTTCCTGAATTTTTTCGTTCCACTCCCCTGCTGTGTTGAGGAATTTCCTGATTGCATAATTATACTTCCTTTCGCCCGCAAAAGCAAGGAATTTCTTCCAAAAACAAGGATTTTTTCAGGAAACGTTTCCGGTGTTTCCGCCGGGTGGACGGCCGGTTGGTGCTTTTTTCCGATGCTTCGGTATCACATCACCGTGATAAACGACCCATTGTTTTTTGTACTTATCTCATGAACAGTTTCCAGGCTCGGCGTCCGTGTTGTACAAATCCGCCAAAATGTCAGCCTCCCCTTTTCCGCCCCGCTGATTCCGTCCGCATTACACGCACATTTGTGTTTGTTCGTGCCGGGTGGACGGCAGCGGAAAAGCCTGGAAATATCTTCCATGAATATACTGTATATTTTTTGGTATAATCGAAGTATTTACCCTTTATAGGGACATTTTTACCGAACGGTTCTGCGTTTTTCATGCAGAGGACGGGCAGAAAAAGGCCGCTGCTTTCAGCGAAGCAGCGGCCGGAAGGGACGGTTTTATTTTACCAGACGTCCGTCGGACCAGACGGCAGTGATGTTGTGACGATGGAGCATGTAGATGGCCCGCTCAAAGCGCTCCCGCACCGTCAGCTGGCGGACAGGCTCCGGGAAGTCGCCGTCATCCACCACGATGGCGTGAAGGAGCTTGCCCACAGCGAAGCCCTCGCCGCCGCCGAAGTACCGGTGGCCGGCGGTGGTGCCCAGGTAGTAGCCCTCCGGCACCGTCAGGAAATCCTCGGACCAGTCGGTTTCCATGCGCTTGACCTTGGAGGCCCGGATGCTCATGGTGATGACCTTGTACATGGGCAGCTGGGCGCCGCCGGCAATGTCGGAGCCCAGGGTCACCCAGATCCCCTGGCGCAGCATCTCCCGCACCGGGGAGACGCCGCTGCAGAGGTTGATGTTGGAGCCGGCGCAGTGGGCCACCACCACCCCGGCCCGGCGGATGGCGGCGCACTCCCGGGCGTCGGAGTAGACGCAGTGGGCCATGACGGTGTGGTCCTTCCAGAGGCCGAACTTGTCGTAGCTCTCCCAATACTGGGGGCAGTCCGGGTGCAGCTCACGGACCCAGGCGATTTCCCCCCGGTTTTCCGACAGGTGGGACTGAACGTACAGCCCCCGGTCCCGGGCGATGCGGCCCAGGGCGGCCATCAGCTCATCGGTGCAGCTGGGGGTAAAGCGGGGGGTGATGATGGGCTTTATGTGGTCGAAGCGGCAGCCATCCAGCCAGCGCAGCGTCTCGGATATGGACTGCTCCGTGGTCTCCTGCAAAATGCCGGGCAGGCCGTTGCGGTCCATGTTCACCTTGCCCACGAAGCCCGTGACGCCGGCCCGCTCCAGCTCCTCCATGAGGATCCAGGTGGCCTCGGTATGCAGGGAGGAGAACATGCACACCCGGGTGGTGCCGTTGGTGATCAGGTCCGTGGCCAGACGGCGGTAGGTCCGCCGGGCAAAGTCCGGGTCGGCGAACCGGGCCTCGGTGCGGAAGGTGTAGGTATTCAGCCAATCCAGCAGGGGCAGGTCCATGCCCATGCCCAGCATGGGATACTGGGGGGCATGGAGGTGCATATCCGCAAAGGACTGCATGATGAGCCGGTCGCCGTAATCCGTCAGGGGCGCCGAGGCAAACGCCTCCGGCAGAGCGTCGTACACCCCCCGGACCGCGCCGTCCTCCAACACCAGATAACCGTGCTCCCGGATGTCCAGCTTCCCCAGCTGCGGGGCCTGGACGATGTTGCCGCGTAAAACCTGTGTCATGATGAGTCGCTCCTTTCGGAAAATAAAAACGGGCGCCCCGCCGGCTTTCCGGCGGAGCACCCATAGCAGGGCCGTGGGCGGCCCCGTAGAAACGCCCTGCGCCATGCCCGCAGGGCTATATGAGTTCCCTATGTGATACACAGATTATAGCACAGGGGGATGCGTTTGGCAAGGAGAAAAAGCGCGCTATGCATTGCCGTCCCTTCCATATGGGCTGACAAACTGAGGCCCCGCCAGATGGCGGGGCCTTGAGCTATGTGTCAGCTTCAGTTCATCTGCTTGCGGCGGGAGAGGTTCACGGTACCGTCGTTCATTTCGTGGACGGAGTCCAGGCTCTTGCCGGTACCGATGGCCACGCAGCTGATGGCGTTCTCCGCCACCACGGTGTGAATCCCGGTGCGGGCGGTGATGAGCTTGTCAAAGCCGTCCACCAGGCTGCCGCCGCCGGTCATGACGATGCCGTTGTTGGCAATGTCGGCCACCAGCTCCGGGGGCGTGCGCTCCAGGACGCCGTGAATCGCCTCCAGAATGCGCTCCACCGGCTCCTCGAAGGCCTCCAGCATCTCGGTGGAGGTGACGGTAATGGTCTTGGGCAGGCCGGTCATCAGGCAGCGGCCCTTGATCTCGATGGTAGTCTCCTCGTCCTTGGGGAACACGCAGCCGATCTGCATCTTCATCTGCTCGGCGGTGCGTTCGCCGATGAGGATGTTGTGTTTGCGGCGCATGTACTTGACGATGGCTTCGTTGAACTGGTCGCCGGCTACCTTGATGGAGGCGCTCTCCACCACGCCCTTCAGGGAGATGACGGCGATATCGCTGGTGCCGCCGCCGATGTCCACCACCATGTGGCCCTCGGGCTTGGTGATGTCGATGCCTGCGCCGATGGCGGCGGCCACGGGCTCCTCGATCAGATACACATGACTGGCGCCGGACTGCAGGCCCGCGTCCACCACGGCGCGCTCCTCTACCTCGGTGATGCCGGAGGGGACGCAGATGATGACGCGAGGCTTGAAGATGTGGTGGAAGCTGCCGCTGACCTTGCGGATAAACTCCTTGAGCATCCGCTCCGTCATGTCGTAGTCGGAGATGACGCCCTCACGCAGGGGGCGGATGGCCACGATGTTGCCGGGGGTACGGCCCAGCATGGCCTGGGCATCGGCGCCCACGCTGAGCAGGCGGCCGTCGTCCTTGTTGATGGCCACCACAGAGGGCTCATTGAGCACAACGCCCTTGCCCTTGACATATACCAATACCGATGCGGTACCCAGGTCGATACCGATATCCTTTGCTAACGAACACATAATGCTGCACCTCATTTTTCTGATATGGACCACAGCCCTTAGGGGGCCGTATTATTCCCTGATGCTCTATTATAATGGTGATTTTCCCATTTTGCAAGAGGATTTGCGTGATTTTCCAAATCGTAATCTTTTGTTCATATTTGCAGCTTTTCCGCCGATGTCTCATTATGCACCGGCAGCGGGAAAATTATTCCTCCCGGCTGATGGCCAGGGTCAGGCCCACCACGTCGGCAGCCCCCGCCTGACGCAGCACCCGGGCCGCCTCAGACAGGGTGGCCCCGGTGGTACAGATGTCATCGATCAGCAGGAAGCGCTTCCCGGCGATGTCCTCCGGACGGACAGCCTCGTATACGCCCAGGACATTGGCCCGGCGGGCGTCGGCATCGTCCAGGCCGGACTGGGCCGGGTTGTCCGTTGTCTTGCGCAGGGTCTCCTGGGGCTCCACATGCCACTCCACGCACAGGCTCCCGGCCAGATACCGGGCCTGGTCAAAGCCCCGCCTGCGCAGACGCTTCCGGCTCACCGGCACCCAGGTGATGGCATCGAACTCGCCGCCGAATTCCTCCGCAGCGCAGCGGGCCATGAGACTGCCGAAGCAGGGCAGCCCGCCCATGCGGCCCTTGAACTTGAAGTCCAGCAGGGCCCGGCGCACGGCATCCTCATAGTAGAGCGGCGCAGCCACCCGGAGCCCGGACACCTGCCGCCGGGCCCGGTCCCCGGTGTAGGGCAGGGTCTTTTCGCAGTCGCCGCAGATCAGGTCCCTGCCGCCGATGTGCCGATTGCAGAAGGGGCACTTCCGGGGAAACAGAAGGTTCAGCGCTCCCTGCTCCAGTTGGTTCAGGCGCTCATTCAGGTCACTCATGCCCATGGCTTTCTCCTCCTTGCTTGAGCCTGCGGCGCAGGCCGCTGTATCGCCGGGTGCGGCGGTCGTTTTCCGCCATCTGCCCGGGGATCACGTCGTCGCCTACCATCACCAGCAGCTCCCGCGCCCGGGTGATGGCGGTGTACAGCACGCCCCGCACCAGCAGGGACGGAGCCGCCGGGGCGGATACCAGCACCACGGCCCGGTATTCGCTGCCCTGGGCCTTGTGGACGGTCATGGCGTAGGCCATGTCCAGCTGGCCCAGCAGGTCCGCCGTGTACACGCTGACCCGGTCGTCGAAGCGGATGGTCACCAGCTCGCCGGAGGGGTCGATGTCCTCCACCGTGCCCACGTCGCCGTTGAAGATGCCGCTGCCGGCCTCGCCGCTGTCCTTCTGCCAGATCACATCGTAGTTGTTCTTAGTCTGCATGACCCGGTCCCCTACCCGGAACACCATGTCGCCCCAGGCCTTCTGGCGCTTGCCGGGGGACGGGGGATTCAGCGCCGCCTGCAGGGCGCGGTTCAGGCTGACGGTGCCGGTCTCCCCCTTACGGGTGGGGGAGAGCACCTGGATCTGTCCGGAGGGAATGCCCATATTTTCCGGCAGGCGGGTGCGGCACAGGTCCACCACCGTCTGCACCAGCCGGTCAGGCGACCGGCGGCACAGGAAAAAGAAGTCGTTCTGCTTGTTTTTCAGATCCGGGGACCGGCCCCGGTTCACCGCATGGGCGTTGCGGATGATGGCGGACTGCTCCGCCTGGCGGAATACCTCCGTCAGGGTCACCGACGCCACTGAGCCGCTGCGCAGAATATCCCCCAGCACGTTGCCGGGCCCCACGGAGGGCAGCTGGTCCGGGTCCCCCACCATCACCAGGCGGCACCCGGGCTTCAGGGCCGCCAGAAGGGCGTCCATCAGCGGCAGGTCCACCATGCTCATCTCGTCCACAATAACGGCGTCGGCCTCCAGCAGGTCCTTTTCGTTTTTCTTGAACGTCACCTCGCCGGTGAGCTCGTTGAAGGTCATGCCCAGGCAGCGGTGGATGGTCTGGGCCTCCCGGGAGCACAGCTCGCTCATGCGCTTGGCTGCCCGGCCCGTGGGGGCCAGCAGCAGCACCGTCAGGCCCATGCGCTCCAGCAGGGTCACAATGCCCCGGGTGGAGGTGGTCTTGCCGGTGCCGGGGCCGCCGGTCAGCAGCAGCACCCCGGACCGGGCCGCCAGCGTCACGGCCTGACGCTGGTGAGGGGCATAAGCAATGCCCTGCTGGCGTTCCATCTCGGTGATGATCCTGTCCACATTTTTCCCGGTCTGCCGCGGCGCATCCCGCAGGGACAGAAGCCGCCGGGCCACCCGGGTCTCCGCCTGATACAGGCGCAGCAGATAGCAGGCCTGGACATTGGCCACCTGCTCCTGAACGATGACGCCCCGGGTCAGCAGACCGTCCAGGGCCGTCTCCAGGGCGTCGGTGTCCGCGCTGATGAGCTGGGCGGCGGCGGACAGCAGCTTGTCCCGGGGCAGGAACACATGGCCGTTGTTCAGGTTGTGGGATAATTCGTATGTAAGAGCGGCCTCCACCCGGCAGGGGCTGTCGCCGTCGAAGCCCATGCTCAGGGCGATCTCGTCCATGGTGGAAAAATCCACACCATAGGCGTCGCCGGTCAGCAGATAGGGGTCCTCCTTCAGCCGGGGCAGGGCCTGGGCTCCGTAGGCCCGGTACAGCTGCATAGCAAGAGGTACCGGCAGCTCATACCGGGCCAGAAATTCCATCACCCGCTTCAGTCCCGTCAGCTCCCGGAAGGCGGCAGACAGCTCCATGGCCCGCCTGGCGGTGATGCCCTTGACGGTCTGAAGCCGCTCCGGCTCCTCCTCGATAACGGCCAGAGTGTCTGCCCCGAAGCGGTCTGCCAGCCGCTGGGCCGTGGCGGGGCCGATGCCCTTGAGAATGCCGGAGGACAGGTAGGATACGATCTCCTCCTCCGTCCGGGGCATCCGCCGCTCCACGGACTCCGCCGCAAACTGGGGCCCATAGCTGGGGTGGTTGGTCCACACCCCGGTGACGGTCATGCCCTCGCCGGGAGCGGCGCAGGGAATGCACCCCACCACCGTTACCAGCTCCCCGTCCTCCGTCAGCAGGGAGAGCACGGTGTAGCCGTTGTCCTCATTCTGAAAGATCAGGCTTTGTACGGCGCCCTCCACCGTGCAGCGTTCGGCCATACCGGCCCTCCTTATGGTAAATTCTGAATGATCTCCTCCGGAGCCAGCAGCAGGACGTTGTCATACCGCTGCGTAAGCTCCCGGGCCCGGGACAGTCCCGCCTCATCCAGTCCACAGTCGCAGATCACGATGGGCGGCAGGCCCCGCAGCTGCCGCCGCAGGTCCAGCAGCTGGGCCACCGGGCCGGAAAAATCACCGCTCCCCCGGGCGGGGACCAGCAGCACGGCCCGGGCGGGCTCCCGCCGCCGCAGCCACCCTGTCAGCAGCCAGAACAGGGCCGCCGCTCCCGTGGCCGCCAGAAACGCCAATACGCCGTCTTGCAGCACCTCCATACGCTCACCTCGGTACCAGTGTATGCGGCGGCGGGGACGGGGGTGCGGGCGGCAGAAACGTGTTGCATTCCGCCGCGCCATTTGATACAATAGCCATGGCGCTGCACGAACGGCAGGCGGTTGGCTGATGATCCCCGAAAGGGGGTGACGCCATGCGGATTACATTACATATCGGGCCCTATACGGTTACGATCATTGTAAAGAAACGCGAAAACCGCCACTCGGCCAAGTGACGGTTTTCATTATGAATTCCTGATTGAACCGAGCCAACCGCTTGTCGCAGCGCCCTTTTCTGTGTTCATTATAGGCGGCGCAGGCCGTCTTGTCAAGCCCCGGGACCGTCTCCCGGGGCCTGATTTTCTTTTGTGCGGGTCAGGTACGGGGGGTTGTGCGGTTTAATACTGATAGCCCCGCTTTTCGTCGCGGAATTCCTCCACCCGGGCCCGGTAGGCCTTCATGGCGGTGTCTTCAAAGGCCAGCTTCACGTTCTTTGCGCCCATCCGCTCCAGGAGGTACCGGGTGAAGGGCGGGTTCAGAGGCAGCAGCGGCCCGATGAGATAGGTGGCCATGAGGCCGCCCCGGAGAAAGCCCTCGGCAAAAGCCCCGGGATGGCGGCCCACACCCCGCTCCACCCGGAACAGGGGGTTCGCCAGCTCATCATCGGGATAGGTGTGGCCGAACAGGCTCTTGAAGCCAACGATTTCCATATCCTGGAAGCTGCCCAGCAGGAAGCTGTTGTGGCGCTTCATCATGTGATACTCGGCGTGGGTCTTGAGAATGCCCAGGCCGTCGAAGGCGCGCTTGCCATCGATGACCACATATTCGCCCAGGGCGTCCAGGGCGTTGCCGGTGGCCAGCATCAGCCCGCCGCCGTCCACATACCGCTCCAGCTCCGCCCGGTAGGGGGCCAGGGCCTTGACCATCAGCTGCAGGCCCCGCTCCGTGGCCGAACCCACATACACCAGGTCCACGCCGCCGTCCAGGAAGGCGGGGCGGTCCTTCAGGCCGGTCTCCACCACCTCCATCTCCGGGCAGCACTGACGCAGATACGTCACGTTCATCAGATCGCCGCAGAGGTTTGCCACCTCGGGAAACAGGATCTCGGTTTTCATGCCTGCACCTCCTTATCCGCGCTGTCCGCCGCCCGGCTTTGGGCGATGGCCTTCATCTGGTCAAACACCTGATATGCCAGCTCCAGCGTGTCCGTGCCGTAGAGTACGTACAGCTCGTCGCCGGGCTCATAAGCCATCAGGGCCGCCGCGTCGCGCTCGTCCACGGCGCAGGCCAGCCGGTCCTCCGGCACCCCCGCCATCAGGCAGCGCAGCTTGTAGTCCTCACACCGCAGGCCGGTGCACACCACCCGGACGATGCTCTCGTCCGCCAGGTACTCGAAATCCGTGTCATAGAACCAGCACACGTTTTCCGACCAGTGGGGCACGTCCGTCAGGGAGTTCATCAGCAGCATGACCTCCTTTTTGCCGGGACGGGAGGCGATATAGTGGAATACCCGGGAGCAGGCCAGGGCGTTCTTGTCCTTGGCCATTTCCCGCACCAGGGTGACGTTTCCGGCCTGTTCCACGTTGTGGCGGCTTTCGGCAATGGCGGACTGGGACAGCACCCGGGCGATCTCGTCATGGGCGTAGCCCAGCTGACGCAGCACGGCGATCACCGTGACCATGTTGTAGACATTGAACACGCTGTCGCAGATCAGGGTATAGGGATATTCCTTGCCCTTCTCCCGGATGGTCATGGTGCCCCCGGCGATGTCCACATGGGTGGCCAGATAATCGCTGTCCGGAGAGTGGAAGCCGCAGTCCTGGCACACGGCCCGGCCAATGTGGTGATAGCGGCGGTATTCATAGCGCAGCTTCCCGGCGCACTTGGGGCAGATGCGCACGTCGTTGATGTGGTTGACGCACTCCACGGTGTCCGAGGGCAGGCGGTCGATGCCGAAATACACCCGTTCATTTTCCGGAGCCAGGCCGCAGGAGATCAGGTCGTCGGCGTTGAGCACCAGCCTGGACGAGGCGGGAACGCTACGGCTGATGATGTCCGCAATAAATTCCGCGTGGGCGTTGCGCATGATGCTGTCCCGGAACAGATTAGTAACGGCGATATAGTCCGGGGTGATGTAGGGATACACCCGCACACTGGACCGCTCGTCCACCTCCAGCACCGCCATGTCGTAATTCTTCACCCGGCCCGCCAGATCACAGCCCTTCAGAAGGGCCGTGGCAATGCCGCTGGCCACGTTGGAGCCCGCCCGGTTGATGAGCACACGGTGGCCCGCCTTCTCCAGGGTGTCCGCCAGAAGGTTGCTGACGGTGGTTTTGCCGTTGGTGCCGGTGACGGCGATGATGGTCTTGGGACGGCCCACATATTTCAGGAAGTCCGGGCACAGCTTCAGCGCCAGGGTCCCGGGGAAGTCCGTTCCGTTGTGCCGGGTGATCTTCAGCGCCGGGACGGACAGCTTCGCCATCCACAGCGCAAACAGGAATCGCAGTTTACCCATTGTTTTCAAGCCTCCTTGGTAACGATCGCCGCCGCCCGGCAGCTGCAGCCGTCGGCATTTTCAAATTTCAGGGGCATGGTCAGGAACGTGAATTCCCGGCCGATGAGCTGCGCCAGCCCCTTGAGGTTCTCGGTATTCACCAGCCCCGCGCCAAACAGAGTCAGGTGATTGGGGTAATCCACCGTGTCGCAGGGGTCCAGGGAGATGGTATCCTCTCCCACCCCCTTCAGGGGCAGGCCCGCCACGAACCGGGCGGCCTCCTCGGTCAGACACGGAAACCCCTCATAATAGGCATCGGCGCCCCAGTATTGGTCCCACCCGGTGCAGAACAGCAGAAAATCTGCGTCCCGTATGGCGGCCTCGTGCCGCAGCAGCAGATCCAGTCGGATCTGGGCCTGGCCCCGGCAGTCCAGGACGAAGCCCCGGCCCACGAAGCGGTCCGCGCCGCAGCCGTCCAGGGTCAGGGCCCCGTCGATCATGTGAGCAGGGGCGTCCATGTGGGTGCCGGTGTGGGAATACATGTGCAGCAGCGTCTCCCGGTAGCCGCACTGGGAAACGGTGCAGGCGGTGGTGAGCCGGGGCTGCTCCGTGCCGGGATAGACGGGCATGTCCTCCCGGATGGTGTGGGTCAGATCGATAACAGTCATGCTTGCTTCCCTCCTTCGGGCCGTTCCCGGGTGTGCAGATATACCATCAGCGCCGCCACATCGGCGGGGGATACGCCGGATATGCGGCCCGCCTGGCCCAGGTTCTCCGGGCGCAGGGCGGCCAGCTTCTCACGGGCCTCCAGCCGCAGGCCCTGAATATGACGGTAATCCATATCCGGCGGCAGGCGGCGGCGCTCCAGCTTCTCAAATTCCTCCACCTGCTTCTCCTGGCGGCGGATATAGCCCTCGTACTTCACGGTGATCTCCACCTGCTCCCGGACGGCGGGGGGCAGGTCCGGGTCCGCCGGGTCAAAGGGGCGCAGGTCCTCGTAGCTTATCTGGGGCCGGCGCAGCAGGTCGATGAGGCGGCAGCCGTCGGCCACCGGGGCGGTGCCCCGGGCCGTCAGCAGATCGTTCAGGGCTGCCGAGCCGGGGATGCCGGTTTTCTCCAGGCGCCTGATCTCCCGCTCCACGGCGGCGTATTTCTCCTCCACCTGCCGCAGCCGCTGCCGGGATACCAGGCCGATGCGGTATCCCACGGGGCACAGGCGGCGGTCGGCGTTGTCCTGCCGCAGCAGCAGCCGGTATTCCGACCGGCTGGTCATCATGCGGTACGGCTCCTGAGTGCCCTTGGTCACCAGGTCGTCGATGAGGGTGCCGATGTA
>ERZ1673700.1914-NODE-1914-length-18009-cov-5.791133_pt1 | contig 18009 bp, 10 predicted proteins | sample MGYA00580230_ERZ1673700 | MGnify/ENA primary metagenome ERZ1673700 (study PRJEB41218, sample SAMN15661782) | gut metagenome | host: Homo sapiens | place: Canada: London | collected 2015-08-20/2019-03-30 | study: EMG produced TPA metagenomics assembly of...
ACATCAAAACAAAACGTTCCTATGCACGCTTGTTTAGTTTATTACGAATCATGATACTTGTCAAGGGATTTTCCTTGATTTTTTCACGTTTTCTGCCACTTTTTTCTTAGTTTTTACAAGATTTTTTCTTTTCCTTATATTTTACGATTTCATGCTTTATCAAGCTAAATACTAATACTCCCGCCAATACACCGGCACTATCGATGCATACATCTCTGAACTGACAGCTCCTGCCCGGCACAAACAACTGATGTAATTCGTCACTTGCCGCATATGCTGTACCTGCACACCAGCAGATCAGCATGGACCGTTTCCCGCTGTCTTCCGAAAAAGAATACGCCGTCCTCAGTATCAGCACACCAAGGACCGCGTACTCTGTTGCATGCGCACATTTGCGTACCGGGAAATCAATCATTTTCGCAAACTGCTCCTGCCGTTCTTCTGACCAGGATGTAAATTGCGGGACTATCAGCCTCCCGATCTCTTTTCCTACCGAATGGCTCATTCCCTCCGATTCTACCGCTTTTTTAGCCGAAAAAGAAAAAATCACTGACATCCAGATGATCGTAAAGATCAGCCAGATTATTCCTGTCTTTTTTCTCTTCATCCTGTTTTCTGTCATATTTTTTCCTGTCTTTTTGATTCTTTACTATGTCTCGGATATCTGACTCCGGATTTTATGCCTGCAGATCTGAGAACAGATCTTTTCGATATACGCCATCTGCGATCAATTTTGCAAATGACTCTACTACAACAGGTTTATCTTCTTTATAAGTAACACCAAACCATTTATCCTGTGTCTCCAGAAGTTTGACACTTACTTTTCCTTTTTTCAAAAGCTCGTCAATATAGATTGGAAGCAGGTATTCTCCTTTCAGTTCTTTTGCTTCGTCTCCCTTGATATTTTCAAAGAATTCTACAAAGCCTTCTTCCAAAAGTCCCACAAATTCCGGTGTCAATCCCCACATATTCATAGATACATGCGAATTCACATTTATTTTATTTCCCTGTGATTCTGCTCCATCCTCTGTTTTTTTGATTTCATAGGTTTCCATAACATCCGTCAGATAATCATTCTCATCCACTGCACAGATTCCTCTTGTAACAGTTCCATTATCACTTAAAGTATTACCAAGAATAAAACCTGCCATGCAGAGTTCTTTCGATCTTTCCGGAGTATAATTATTAATCAGAAATTCATGGATCTTTACAAATGCTTCTTTTCCATAATAATCATCTGCATTAATAACAACAAACGGTTCTTTGATGATGTCTTTACACACCAGAACTGCCTGTCCCGTTCCCCATGGTTTACTTCTATCCACAGGTTTTTTGATTTCTTCCGGAAGATCATCTAATTCCTGATAAGCGTAAGCGAATTCTACGTTCAACCTATTACAGATCCCTTCGATACGCTTTCCGATCGCGTCATGAAATGCTTCCTTAATATCCTTACGGATGATAAATACAACTTTATTAAATCCGGCTTCAATTGCATCATGGATGGAATAATCCATAATAATCTCTCCATTCGGGCCAACCGGTTCTAACTGCTTGATTCCACCACCGAAACGAGACCCCATTCCCGCAGCCATGATGACTAATGCTGTTTTCATAATCTTCTTTCTCCTTTATTCATTTGTCTTTTTCACGGTTAGGATTAGTATAGCACAATTTCGGGACCTATTCTACTGTTACACTCTTCGCAAGGTTTCTCGGCTTATCTACATCAAGCCCTTTTGCCACAGATACATAATATCCAAGTAACTGGAGCGGAATCACTGCAAGTGATGTTGCAAAGTGTGGATCTGTCTTTGGAATATATACAGAGAAATCTGCATTTTCTTCAATATTATAGTGTCCAAATGTCGTAAGACCCATCAGATATGCGCCACGGCTCTTACACTCTACCATGTTACTCAGTGTCTTTTCATATAATGCCGGCTGAGTCAGTACTCCGATAACGAGTGTACCGTCTTCAATCAGAGAAATCGTTCCATGTTTTAATTCTCCTGCTGCATATGCTTCAGAATGAATATAACTGATTTCTTTCATCTTAAGACTTCCCTCTAATGAAATTGCATAATCAATTCCACGTCCGATAAAGAAAATGTCTTTTGCATTCACCTGTTTGGATGCAAACCACTGAAGTCTTTCTTTGTCTTCAATGATTCTGCTGATCTTATCCGGAATCGCCTTCAGTTCTTCGATATATCCAGTATACTGTTCCTCTGTAATCTGACCTCTGATCTTAGCAAACTGAATTGCCAGTGTGTAAGTTGCGATCAGCTGTGTACTGTACGCTTTTGTTGTTGCAACCGCAATCTCCGGTCCTGCAAGTGTATAGAATACATTATCTGCTTCTCTCGCAATAGATGAGCCGATCACGTTCACAATTCCAAGTGTCTTTACACCCTGTTTCTTAGATTCTCTGAGGGCTGCAAGACTGTCGGCAGTCTCTCCTGACTGACTGATGATAATAACCAGTCCCTTAGGATCGAGGATCGGATTACGATATCTGAACTCTGATGCAAGTTCTACACGTACCGGGATTCTTGCCAGTTCTTCCATAACATACTGTGCTGCCACTCCGACATGATATGCAGATCCACACGCTACAATATAGATCTGGCTGATCTCTTTAATCTCTTCTTCTGAAAGTCCGACTTCTGAAAGATCGATCGCACCGTCTTTTACAACAGAATTCAGAGTATCTGAAACAGCCTTCGGCTGTTCATGGATCTCTTTGATCATAAAATGCTCATATCCAGCTTTTTCTGCTGCCTCTGCATCCCATTCAACTGTTTTTAATTCTTTTTCGATCTCATCGCCATCCAGATTATAGAATGTAATCTCTCCTTTGCGGACACGTGCCATCTCCTGGTTTCCAATATAATATACATCTCTTGTATATTTCAGGATCGCAGGAACATCTGAACCGATATAAGATTCTCCGTTTGCAACTCCTAAGATCATCGGGCTGTCTTTTCTTGCTACATAGATTTCTTCCGGATAATCTTTGAACATCATTGCAAGTGCATATGATCCACGGATACGCACAAGTGCATGATTAATTGCATCTACCGGTGTTCCTTCATATTTTTTATAATAGTAATCTACCAGTTTTACTGCTACTTCTGTATCTGTCTCTGAGTAAAATGTATATCCTTTTCGTACAAGTTTATCTTTTAATTCCTGATAATTTTCGATGATACCATTATGAACAGCTACTACATTTCCGTCATCACTTTTATGCGGATGTGCATTGTTCTCAGACGGTTCTCCATGAGTTGCCCATCTGGTATGTCCGATACCACAAGTTCCTTTTACAGTTTCTCCATCATTGGTCTTCTCTGCTAAAACTTTCAGTCTTCCTTTTGCCTTAATAACTTCTACATCTGCATCACCGTCACGTACAGCGATTCCTGCAGAGTCATATCCACGATATTCCAGTTTTGCCAGGCCATCTAACAAGATGGGTGCTGCCTGATGTTCACCTGTAAATCCTACAATTCCACACATATTATCTTTTCTCCCTGTAAAAATTCTTAATATAGTCTATTCTTCCAGTGTCATTCATGTATCTTTCTAACTTGCAATATGTCCTTTAGCCTTTACAACATCCACAACCTGGTCTACATATTTTCTACAGACTTCCTCTGTCTCGGCTTCAACCATTACACGAAGAAGCGGCTCTGTTCCTGATTCACGCACAAGAATACGACCGGTATCTCCAAGTGCTTCTGTAACAGCTTTTACTGCTGCCTGCACATCTGCGTCATCCTGAGCAGCCTTTTTATCTGTCACACGTACATTTTCAAGAACCTGTGGATAAATGGTAAGTCCATCCAGCAGTTCGCTCATCTTCTTCTTTCTTGCCATCATAACTTCCATCATCTTAAGACTTGTAAGGATACCGTCTCCTGTAGAAGCGTATTTTGAAAAAATAATATGACCTGACTGTTCTCCACCAAGGATACAGCCATTCTTTGTCATATATTCGTATACATATTTGTCTCCGACTGCAGTCTTCGCATAACCGATTCCAGCCTCATCAAATGCTTTGTATAATCCAAAATTAGACATAACCGTTGTAACAACTGTATTATTCTCCAGTTTGCCTCGCTCTTTCATATATTTTCCATAAATGTAAAGGATCGCATCTCCATCTACCAGATTTCCTTTTTCATCAACGCAAAGACATCTGTCTGCATCTCCGTCATAAGCGAATCCGACATCCAGACCATTCTCAACCACGAATTTCTGCAGGCCGCCAATATGTGTAGATCCTACATTATTATTAATATTGGTTCCATCAGGTTCTGCATTGATAACATAAGTCTTTGCTCCCAGAGCATCAAATACGGATTTTGCGAGGTTCCATGAACTTCCGTTCGCACAGTCAAGTCCGACTTTCACTCCCTTGAAAGAATAAAGTCCCAGTGAGATCAGATAACCGATATAACGATTTCTTCCTGATACATAGTCTACCGTACGTCCGATCTTAGATGTATGTGCAAACGGAATCTCTTCATAATTTTCCCCAAATACTTCCAGCTTGCCATCCAGATAGTCTTCTACCAGTGCAATCGTTCCTTCATCCATCTTCTCTCCATTACCGTTGATCAGCTTGATTCCGTTATCATAATACGGATTATGGCTTGCCGAGATCATAATACCACAGTCAAACCCATCGGTTCTTGCCACATAAGCTACAGACGGTGTCGTCGTAACATGAAGCAGGTAAGCATCCGCTCCCGAAGCTACCAGACCGCCAACCAGTGTATATTCAAACATATAGCTTGAACGTCTTGTATCTTTTCCGATCACAATACGAGCTGGTGTATCATCACCGTTACGACGCTTTACTTCTCCGTAATACCATCCAAGAAATCTTCCGATCTTATATGCATGATCTGCTGTTAAATTATTATTGGCTTCTCCACGGAAGCCATCTGTTCCGAAATATCTTCCCATATGTATTCTCCTAAAATAAAAATTTTTAGTCATTCCGTTATCAAGTAACTGCCACCATTATAGTTGGTATCAAGATTAAGTTCAAGCAAAAGTGGCAAAAAAGTACGCATATGTGCAAAGACATCTTTCGTACATATGCATACTTTTTACTCAACAATCACTATTCTGCTTTCATTCCAAGTTCTTTTTCACACAGTTCCAGTGATGATGCAATCACTGCATCCATGTCATAATATTTGTATTCTCCAAGGCGTCCTCCAAAGATCACCTTTTCTTCTTTTTCTGCCATTTTTTTATATCTGGCATAAAGGGCACCATTCTTTTCATCATTAACCGGATAATATGGTTCATCCCCCAGTTTCCACTCCGAACTGTATTCCCGGCTGATTACAGTCTTTGGAATGTCATTTCCTTCTGAATCTTTTCCAAACTCAAACCATTTATGCTCAATAATACGAGTCCATGGTGTCTGACGGTCTGTATAATTGACTGCGGCATTCCCCTGATAATTTTCCTGATCCAGAAGTTCTGTCTCAAATCTTACTGATCTGTATTCCAGTGTTCCAAGTTCATATCCGAAATATGCATCGATCGGTCCGGTATAAATAACTTTCTCGGCCAGCGCATCTAACGCCTCTTTATTCTCCAGATACTCTGTATTCAGACGGACTTCGATTCCATCCAGAAGATTTTCAACCATCTTTGTATATCCTCCGACAGGAATTCCCTGATATAACGCATTAAAATAATTATTATCAAATGTCAGACGCACAGGAAGTCTTTTGATAATAAACGCCGGAAGTTCCCTGCAGTCACGTCCCCACTGCTTCTCCGTATATCCCTTGATCAGCTTTTCGTAAATGTCTCTTCCAACCAGGGAAATTGCCTGTTCTTCCAGATTCTCCGGCTCTTTTGTTATCTCTTTTCTCTGCTCTTCAATCTTCGCTTTTGCTTCCTCCGGAGTAACTACTCCCCACATCTTATTAAATGTATACATATTAAAAGGAAGTGAATACAATTCACCCTTATAATTAGCCACCGGCGAATTCGTAAAACGGTTAAACTCTGCGAACTGTGTAATATAATTCCATACTTTTTTGTTATTTGTATGGAATATATGTGCACCATATTTATGTACATGGATTTTTTCTATCTCTTCCGTATATACATTTCCGGCAATATTCGGGCGTTTATCGATCACCAGAACGGATTTTCCCGTTTTCCTGGCCTCATGTGCAAACACTGCTCCGTATAATCCGGAACCAACTACCAAATAGTCATATTTTTTCATGTTCAGTTCTTCCTCTTCTTTATTTATATTCTTTCAGGTAATAGGATTATTCTATCATATATCTTGGTTAACTGAAAGATGCTGTCTTATTTTTTGTATCATTTCGCTCTTTCACTTTATCACGTTACCAAACGATTGCATTTCTTTACCGAACATATTATACTATTTAAAAATGAAATAATTCAATTTGAGGTGAAATTATGCATAAAGAATTTTTAATGGGAAATGCTGCCATTGCCCTCGGTGCTGTTGCCGCCGGCGTCAATGTTGTGGCAGGCTATCCCGGAACACCATCTACCGAAGTGCTCGAAACAGTTGCCAAAAACCGGCCGGACGATGTCTACGTAGAATGGTCCGTGAATGAAAAAGCCGCAATGGAACTGGCTGCCGGAGCAGCTTATGCCGGAGCCCGGTCAATGGTAACTATGAAACAGGTCGGACTAAATGTGGCATCTGATCCTTTGATGAGCCTGGAATATGTTGGAATCAAAGGAGGAATGGTCATTCTTGTCGCAGATGATCCTGGCCCGATCTCTTCTCAGACCGAGCAGGATACCAGGCATTTTTCCAGATTTTCCAAACTCCCTTGCTTTGATCCATCATCCGCTCAGGAAGCGTATGAGATGATCCAGGAAGCTTTCGAGTATTCTGAAGAATATGGTACTCCTGTGTTCTTACGACCAACCACAAGAGTCTGTCATGGCTATGCCTCCGTCACAGTAAAGGACGAGAAAGAATTTACGCAGCATAAACCCGAAGGATTCATCAAAGATTCCAAACGCTGGGTCATCTTCCCAAGATTATCTTTCATGAATCACCAGAAGATCGAAGCGCGAAACAGAGAATTATCAGATGTCTTTTCTTCTTATGACAAGAATAAGATTCATCCGTCCTGCGAAACATTTAAAGATTCAAAGAAAGGGATTGCAACCGGAGGAATCAGTTATACCTATGCAATGGAAACATTAAAGAACACTGGTATGGTAAAAAACTTAAAAGTTGCAACTCCTCATCCATTTCCGGAAAAACTGGCCGTTGAATTTCTGACTGGTCTGGATGAAGTTCTTTGTCTGGAGGAATTAGATCCGGTCATCGAGCGGGAACTTACCTACATCTGTGGGAAATACCACCTTCCGGTAAAAATACGTGGAAAACTAAGCGGAGACACTGCCTGTGCCGGAGAAAATACCAGAGACAGCGTAACTTCCTATATTAATACTTTTCTCGGCCTTTCCGACCGGAAAGACGCCGGACTTCCTGTAGCGCCGGAACTTCCGGTCCGTCCGCCGGTACTCTGTGCCGGATGTCCGCACCGTGCTTCTTTCTACGCGGTCAAAAAAGCTATGAAGGGAAAGAAAACTATTTTCTGTGGGGATATTGGCTGTTACACACTTGGAAATGCCATGCCGCTCGACATGGTTGACACCTGTCTGTGTATGGGTGCCGGACTGAATATTGCACAAGGGGTAGAAAAAGTTGAACCCGATACAACTTGTTTCGCATTCGTCGGCGACTCTACCTTTTTTGCATCTGCAATCACAGGTGTTGTTAATGCCGTTTATAATCAGGCCAATATGGTACTCATTGTACTGGATAACTCCACAACTGCCATGACCGGTCATCAGCCTCATCCCGGAACCGGACACACTGTTATGGGAGAGATTGTCCAAAAAATCAATATCGAACAGGTACTTCACGGAATCGGTGTAACAGACGTTGAAACTGTTAATCCATTAGACCTGCATACATCTGTAGAATGCGTACAGAAGATGGCAGAGCGTTCCGGTGTGAAGGCAATCATTTTCAAATCACCTTGCATTGCAGTCACAAAACCGGCCGCACCTCTTCATGTTTCCTCTGACAAATGTATCGGCTGTAAAAAATGTATAAAAGAACTGGGATGCCCGGCTATCGTTCTTAATAACGGCAATGTCTGTATTGACAGTTCAATGTGTACAGGATGCGGCCTTTGCAGTCAGGTCTGCCCGGTAACTGCTATTACAGGAGGTGAAGATCATGAATAATCAGAAAAATATTGTCCTCTGTGGAGTTGGTGGTCAGGGAACTGTCCTCGCTTCCAAGCTGCTCGCAGCAGCAGCCATGAGTAAAGATATTCCGGTCATGAGTGCCGAAACGATCGGTATGGCACAACGAGGCGGAAGTGTATTCAGTCATCTTCGTATGGGAAATGATCTGTATTCTCCTATGATCGAAACAGGAACTGCTGATCTTATTATAGGATTTGAACCTGGTGAAACGGTCCGGATGCTTCCTTACCTGAAAACCGGTGGACACGTTGTTGTAAGCACCCGTGCAGTTAAACCTGTTACTGCTACTCTAAGTGGTTTTGACTACGATGCCCCCCAGATGCTCGATTACCTGAAAGCAAATGTTCCGAATCTCACCTTTGTAAATGCTGATCAGGCATGCAGCGATATTGGTTCCTCCAAGGTACTGAATATGGTACTTTTAGGAGCCGCCATCCGTACCGGAGTATTGGATTTTACCATCTCTGAAATCGAAAGCATTATGAAGCAGACACTTCCGGAGAAGTTCCACGAGATGAATCTCCGGGCACTGAATTACAATATATAACAATCAGATCTATCATTAACCAACCGCTCCTGCATTATTGATATATAGGAGCACACCAAAAGAAAGGCGAGGGCATACATATGCAAATTACTGAAACACAAATCGCACAAGTCAACAAACAGATCAAGGCACTTCTTTCCGCAGAAAGTTTCTATGGAAAGAAATTAGAAGAAGCCGGCGTTAACAGCATCCAGTCTGCTGAAGATTTTCAGAAGCTTCCGTTTTCCGAAAAAAATGATCTGAGAAATGCTTATCCTCTTGGACTTATGACTGCCCCGGAAGAAAAAATTGTCCGCATTCATTCATCTTCCGGTACAACAGGACTGCCTGTCATCATCCCATATACCCAGAAAGATGTTGATGACTGGGCTGTCATGTTCAAACGTTGTTATGAAATGGCCGGTATGACAAATATGGACCGCATCCAGATTACACCGGGATATGGTCTCTGGACCGCCGGAATCGGTTTCCAGGCAGGAGCAGAAAGATTAGGCAGCATGGTTATTCCAATGGGACCTGGTAACACGGACAAACAGTTACAGATGATGATGGATATGAAAACAACCGTTCTTGGTTCTACCTCATCTTATGCCCTTCTTCTTGCAGAAGAAATCCAAAAACGAGGGATTAAAGACAAGATTCATCTTAAAAAAGGTATCATTGGTTCCGAACGCTGGGGTGAAAAGATGCGGAAACGTATCACAGAGGAACTTGGTATAGAAATCTATGATATCTATGGCCTGACCGAGATCTACGGACCAGGAATTGGAATCAGTTGTTCCCATGACTGTGGTATGCACTACTGGGATGATTATATTTACATCGAAATTATTGATCCTGTTACAGGCGAAGTATTACCTGACGGTGAACTTGGAGAGATTGTCATTACTACATTAGTAAAAGAGGGGGCTCCTCTTATCCGTTACCGTACCCACGACCTTTCCCGTATCATTCCTGGAGACTGCCCTTGTGGAAGCAAATTCCCTCGTCTTGATACCATCATGGGACGTACAGACGATATGATGAAGATTAAAGGTGTCAACGTATTCCCTGCACAGATTGAGGAAATCCTGAAAGAATTTCCTGAGGTATCCAGTGAATACCAAATCCGTATCTCTCATCTGGAAGGAAAAGATACCATGCGTATCTATGTTGAGACAAACGGAACCGTAGACTTCCTGGATCTCGCAAAACGTATTGCTTCTAAAGTTAAAAGCCGTATTGGATTTACACCGCTTGTAAAAGTAGTAGAGATCGGCTTGTTGCCTCGAAGCGAGAAAAAGACCAAACGTGTCATCGACGAACGTTACGAATAATAATATAATATAAAAAGAAATACATCATTGAAGCTGATTCTTCGTTTTTTGAAGTAACCTGCGAAATGATGTATTTCTTTTTATATTATATTGTTTTCGTTTATAAACCAAGTTCATCGGATATAGCGCACATTTCTTCCAGACCTATATCAATCAGATCTTCCAGCATCAAACCTGTAAACTCAATACTTTCCATGTAATCTCTGTTGGCTCCTTTTGCGAATCTTGCTTCGTTAAAACGCTTTAATACGGATTTTCTTTTTACACTTGCGATCTTTTTATCCGGATAAATCTGTGCAACCGCTTTTAAAAATCCACTCATCGGATCTGCTGCAAGAAGTGCATACTGAATCTTAGTTCTAGCTTTTACACCGCTTTTTGGATTATGTGCACAAATGGCTCCGAAAAGGATCGGATCATCAATTCCTTCTTTCTTTAGGATTTCTACAGATGTCGGTCCATGTACGCTAAGATCATGCTGCCAGTCACACTGCTCCTCATCAAGATCATGCAAAAGTCCTGCAATTCCCCAATATTCTACATCATCCGGTGCAAGACGTTTGGCAAGTCCCCTCATAATTGCCTCCACAGCCAGAGAATGTGTGATATAATGTTCTCCTTTCATATATTTGGTTAAGATTTCATACGCCTGATCTCTTGTCATCTTTGTTCCCTCCTGTAATATTTTCTCGATAATATTGTTTACCGCCATTTTAACACACTAACAGAGTAATGTAAACAAGTGTAAAATCTGCCGATAATACATACAGAGAAAAAGAGCAGTGAAACATTTTTTGTTCCTCTGCTCTTGCATTACGCTGTTACTGACTTATCTGCAATTGTCCCCGAAGGCATACAATACTGTTCTTCTACTCTTCTGGTACAACAATCAGTTCTTTTGTATAGTCATTCAGGACTTCGCATCCATCTTCTGTAATAAGTACAAGGTCTTCGATACGAACACCGATGTTCTCATCTGGAAGGTAGATTCCCGGCTCTACTGAGAAGCACTGTCCAACTTTGATGATATCTGTGTTAACAGATGATACATCACCGAACTCGTGATCTTCCAGTCCGATAGAATGTCCTGTTCTGTGTGTGAAGTATTCTCCGAATCCTTTTTCTTCGATGTAGTTTCTTGCTGCAAGGTCAACATCGCACATTCTGTTACCTGGTTTTGCAGCTGCAATACCACGTAAGTTAGCCTCTAATACTACATTGTATACTTCTCTTGCACGGTCAGATACTTCCCCAATGAATACAGTTCTTGTCATATCTGATGCATAATTGTCTTTGAATCCACCGATGTCAAGGATTACACAGTCTCCGCGTTTTCCTTTTGAATCATCTGTTACATGATGTGGATCTGCAGCACCGTGTCCATATGCTGTAATTGGATCGAATGATACGTCTTCGCATCCGAGTTCTTTGTAGATCTCACGCATCTTTGCATTTAATTCTTTCTCTGTTAATCCTTTTGCTACCCATGGAATGATCTTGTCCATAGCAATATCATTTATCTTAGAAGACTTTCTCATGAGATCCTGTTCTTTCTCATCTTTTACCATACGGATGTAATCGATGATCGGAGATCCGTTCACGAATTTGCTTCCTCCGCCCAGTTCCTGCAGACGAATAAGGAATTTAGAAGGCCATGTCTTGTCGATTCCCATAGTCTTATCTTTTTCCACATATTTGCTTAAGATCTCTACTCCGTCTTCGATATCATCATAGTAAATAATATCTACTCCGAGATCTGACTCCTGTGGGAATAATTTGTTGATCATCATCTTATGATTTCCGTTCACATTCAGATACAATGCCAGAAGTCTTTCTCCTGGAAAGATCCATTTTCCTGTCAGATAGAAAATCGCAACAGGATCAGAAATGATCATCTGTGGAATCTCATGCTCCTCCATTGATTTTAATACTCTTGTAAGTTTACCTTGATCCATAATAGAAACCCAACCTTTCTTAAATGTTGACAGAATCTGTTGCTTTTTTTCGCCGATTCTCACTGACAATTATTATAGACTTTCTGAATATAAAAGTCAATTTATTCTATTGTTCTTTGATAAATATCCATAAACTTCTTTTTTTTAAAAAGTCAGAAGATTAATAGATGTTATCTACAGGACCTGCCACCGGCAGCTCCTTACGAACGCATGGCAATAAAAAAGAAATCATTCACACTTTCGCATGTGAATGATTTCTCTTTATAAACTGTTCTATTTTATTCTTCGTCTTCAGATGTTGCAGTTACTGCTTCCTCATCAGAAGCACCTTCCTGCTTCACATCTTCTGCATCTCCGAATTCAAAATCAAAATCATCTTCAAAGTCCAGTTCGTCTTCCATTTCCATCTCTGTATTCAGCTTGATGTCACGGTATTTTCTCATACCTGTTCCGGCTGGGATATGTTTACCGATGATAACGTTCTCTTTCAGACCTACCAGCGGATCGACTTTACCTTTGATAGCAGCTTCTGTCAGGACTTTTGTTGTCTCCTGGAATGAAGCGGCTGACAGGAATGAATTTGTAGCAAGGGAAGCTTTTGTAATACCCATGATGATCTGCTCACCTGTTGCAGGTTCTTTACCTTCTGCTTCCAGAGCTTCATTTACATCCTCAAACTCAAGTCTGTCAACATTTGTTCCCGGAAGGAATTCTGTGTCTCCGGACTCTTCGATACGGATCTTCTTCAGCATCTGACGAACGATAACCTCGATATGCTTATCGTTGATTTCTACACCCTGCAGACGGTAAACTCGCTGTACCTCGCGGAGCATGTAATCCTGAACGGCGCGAACGCCTTTGATCTTCAGGATATCGTGCGGGTTTACAGAACCTTCGGTCAGCTCGTCTCCAGCTTCCAGAACCGTTCCGTCAGCGATCTTGATACGGGATCCGTAAGGGATCAGGTATGTCTTGGATACGCCATCGTCCGGATTGGTAACCACGATTTCGCGTTTTTTCTTGGTGTCTTTGATCTGTGCAACACCAGGGATCTCGGTGATGATAGCAAGTCCTTTCGGCTTTCTTGCCTCGAAAAGCTCCTCGACACGAGGAAGACCCTGTGTGATATCTCCACCGGCTACACCACCACTATGGAATGTTCTCATAGTCAGCTGTGTACCAGGTTCTCCGATTGACTGTGCGGCGATGATTCCGACAGCTTCACCAACCTGTACCGGCTCACCAGTTGCCATGTTGGCTCCGTAACATTTTGCACATACACCGCTGTGTGAACGGCATGTAAGGATTGTACGGATCTTAATCTGTGTCAGCGGTTCACCCTTCTCGTCAACACCCTTCTTGCAGATCAGTTCTGCACGCTTAGGTGTTACCATATGGTTTGCTTTTACAAGGATATTTCCATCTTTGTCTACAATGTTCTCACAGATGTAACGTCCTGTGATACGTTCCTGTAAGCTTTCGATGACCTCGTTTCCATCCATGAATGCTTTTACATACATTCCCGGAATCGGCATTCCAGGTTTTGCACAGTCTACTTCGTGGATGATCAGCTCCTGCGATACGTCTACCAGACGTCTTGTCAGGTATCCGGAATCGGCTGTACGAAGAGCAGTATCTGACATACCTTTTCGAGCTCCATGTGCAGACATGAAGTACTCCAATACGTCCAGACCTTCACGGAAGTTAGACTTGATTGGCAGCTCGATCGTATGACCTGTTGTATCGGCCATCAGACCACGCATACCAGCAAGCTGTTTGATCTGTTTGTCAGATCCACGGGCTCCGGAATCGGCCATCATGAAGATGTTGTTATATTTATCAAGACCGTCAAGCAGTGCCTTTGTAAGGGCATCGTCAGTTGCTTTCCATGTCTCTACGACTTCTTTATATCTTTCTTCTTCTGTGATGAGACCACGCTTGAAGTTCTTTGTGATCTTATCTACAGTATCCTGAGCATTCTTGATCATCTCCGGTTTCTGCGGAGGTACCGTCATGTCAGAAATAGATACAGTCATGGCAGCTCTTGTTGAAAGCTTGTAACCCATAGCCTTTACATGGTCAAGTACTTCTGCTGTTGCAGTAGCACCATGTGTATTGATAACTTTCTCAAGGATCTGTTTCAGCTGTTTCTTTCCTACGTGGAAATCAACTTCCAGAAGGAGTTCATTTCCTTCTACTTCACGGTCTACAAATCCAAGATCCTGTGGGATGATTTCATTAAACATGAAACGTCCGACTGTAGATTCTACAGTTCCTGTCTTCACGGTTCCGTCCGGCATCTTCTTAGATACACGTACTTTTACACGTGAATGGAGTGTAACTGCTGCGTTCTCATAAGCAAGCAGTGCCTCGTTGAAGCTCTTGAAGATCATGCCCTCTCCCTTGGCACCAGGACGCTCCTGAGTCAGATAGTAGATACCAAGTACCATATCCTGTGAAGGAACGGCTACCGGACCACCATCAGACGGTTTCAGTAAGTTGTTTGGTGACAGAAGTAAGAAACGGCACTCTGCCTGGGCTTCTACTGACAGTGGCAGATGGACAGCCATCTGGTCTCCGTCGAAGTCGGCGTTGAACGCTGTACAAACAAGTGGATGAAGCTTGATAGCCTTACCCTCTACAAGGATTGGCTCGTATGCCTGGATACCAAGTCTGTGCAGTGTAGGAGCACGGTTCAACATAACCGGATGCTCTTTGATTACTTCTTCCAGAACGTCCCATACTTCTGGCTGAAGTCTTTCTACCATCTTCTTAGCATTTTTGATATTGTGTGCTGTTCCGTTCTGAACCAGTTCTTTCATAACGAATGGTTTGAACAGCTCGATTGCCATTTCTTTTGGCAGACCACACTGGTAGATCTTAAGTTCCGGTCCTACGACGATAACGGAACGTCCAGAGTAGTCAACACGCTTACCAAGCAGGTTCTGACGGAAACGTCCGGACTTACCTTTCAGCATGTCAGAAAGAGATTTCAGTGCTCTGTTACCAGGTCCTGTTACCGGACGGCCACGGCGGCCATTGTCGATCAGGGCATCTACAGCTTCCTGAAGCATTCTCTTTTCGTTTCTAACGATAATGTCCGGAGCGCCTAATTCAAGAAGACGTCTCAGACGGTTATTTCTGTTGATGATTCTTCTGTACAGATCATTCAGGTCAGATGTTGCAAAACGTCCACCATCCAGCTGTACCATTGGACGAAGATCCGGCGGGATAACCGGGATATTTGTCATGATCATCCATTCTGGTTTGTTACCAGACTCACGGAAAGCTTCTACTACTTCCAGACGTTTTACGATTCTTGCACGTTTCTGTCCGGTTGCACCCTTCAGGCCTTCTGTCAGTTCTGTATATTCTTTCTCAAGATCAATGTTCTCAAGAAGCTCTTTGATGGATTCTGCACCCATTCCTACACGGAATGCGCTTCCCCATTTTTCTCTTGCTTCCTGATATTCAGCCTCTGATAATACCTGTTTGTACATCAGGTCTGACTCGCCCTTATCCAGTACAATATAAGAAGCGAAGTACAGTACTTTTTCCAGAGTTCTTGGGGACAGATCCAAGATCAGTCCCATACGGCTTGGAATTCCCTTGAAGTACCAGATGTGTGATACCGGAGCGGCAAGGGCGATATGGCCCATGCGCTCACGACGTACACTTGCTTTTGTTACTTCAACACCACAACGGTCGCAGACCACACCTTTATAGCGGATCTTTTTATACTTTCCACAGTGGCATTCCCAGTCCTTGCTTGGTCCGAAGATCTTTTCGCAGAACAGTCCGTCTTTTTCTGGTTTTAAAGTTCTATAGTTGATGGTCTCTGGTTTGGTAACTTCTCCTTTTGACCATTCCAGAATCTTTTCAGGTGATGCCAAACCGATCTTGATCGCATCAAAAGTCATTGGCTGATAAGTTTGTTCCTTATTATTTTCTGGCATACTTTGGACCCCTTCCTATTCATCGTCAGATGAATCGCCGAAATCATAGTCATCATTTTCTTCAAAGTTCATATCGAAATCATCGTCTGATTCTGGTTCTTCTTCTACATCAACCAGTTCTTCACCCTGGAATTCCTGTTTGCTGTATCCGTGTTTACCAAAGTCTTCGTCATCATCATTACGATATCTTCTGTCTCCCTCGATCAGAGAACGGAAATCTGTCTCTCCCATATCGGAAGTTTCCATGATCTCCACTTCTGTATTGTCATCACGTAAGACACGTACGTCCAGTCCGAGTGACTGTAACTCTTTGAGCAATACCTTGAAGGATTCCGGAATTCCCGGTTCAGGAATATTTTCACCCTTGATGATTGCTTCGTATGTCTTCACACGTCCGATGACATCATCTGACTTCACAGTCAGGATTTCCTGCAGTGTGTATGATGCACCATAAGCTTCCAGTGCCCATACCTCCATCTCTCCGAAACGCTGTCCACCGAACTGAGCTTTTCCTCCTAATGGCTGCTGTGTAACCAGTGAGTAAGGACCTGTAGAACGTGCATGGATCTTGTCGTCTACCAGGTGGTGCAGTTTCAGATAATGCATGTGTCCGATGGTTACAGGGCTGTCGAAGTACTCACCCGTACGTCCGTCACGCAGGCGGACCTTACCATCTCTTGAAATTGGAACACCTTTCCAGAGTTTTCTGTGTTCTCTGTTGTCTGACAGATACTGCAGTACTTCCGGAAGAAGTTCTTCTTTATGTTTTGCTTCAAACTCTTCCCAGCTTAAGTTGACATAGTCATTAGCCAGATCAAGAGTATCCATAATATCAATCTCGTTTGCTCCGTCGAATACAGGAGTTGCGATATTGAATCCAAGTGCCTTGGCAGCCAGGGACAGGTGAATCTCCAGGACCTGACCGATATTCATACGTGAAGGCACACCCAGTGGGTTCAGCACGATGTCCAGAGGACGTCCGTTCGGAAGGAACGGCATATCTTCTACTGGAAGTACACGGGAAACGACACCCTTGTTACCATGACGTCCGGCCATCTTATCACCGACAGAGATCTTTCTCTTCTGAGCGATGTAGATACGAACTGACTGGTTTACTCCCGGTGACATCTCGTCTCCGCCTTCTCTTGTAAATACCTTGGCATCTACTACAATACCGTATTCTCCGTGAGGTACTTTCAGGGAAGTATCTCTTACTTCACGGGCTTTCTCACCAAAGATCGCACGAAGCAGTCTTTCTTCGGCTGTAAGTTCTGTCTCTCCCTTAGGAGTAACCTTACCTACCAGGATATCTCCGGCACGGACTTCAGCTCCGACACGAATGATACCTCTTTCATCCAGATTCTTCAGTGCGTCATCGCCGACACCTGGGATGTCACGTGTGATCTCTTCTGGTCCAAGCTTTGTATCACGTGCTTCTGCTTCATATTCTTCAATATGAATAGATGTATATACATCATCCTGTACCAGTCTTTCACTTAACAGAACGGCATCCTCGTAGTTGTAACCTTCCCATGTCATGAATCCGATCAGTGGGTTCTTACCAAGGCCAAGTTCACCATTTGATGTAGATGGTCCGTCTGCAATAACCTCACCTTTTTCTACTCTGTCGCCCTTGAAGACAATCGGTCTCTGGTTATAGCAGTTGCTCTGGTTACTTCTCTGGAATTTTGTTAATTTATATTTCTTCAGTTTTCCGTCGTCCTGACGAACTGTGATCTCTGTAGAAGTAGAACGTTCAACTGTTCCGCCTTCTTCAGCAACTACACATACACCAGAGTCAACGGCTGCTTTTTCTTCCATACCAGTTCCTACTACAGGAGCCTCTGTGAACAGAAGCGGTACTGCCTGACGCTGCATGTTGGATCCCATCAGCGCACGGTTCGCATCGTCGTTCTGAA
>ERZ1673700.1919-NODE-1919-length-17938-cov-11.799251_pt1 | contig 17938 bp, 16 predicted proteins | sample MGYA00580230_ERZ1673700 | MGnify/ENA primary metagenome ERZ1673700 (study PRJEB41218, sample SAMN15661782) | gut metagenome | host: Homo sapiens | place: Canada: London | collected 2015-08-20/2019-03-30 | study: EMG produced TPA metagenomics assembly of...
GCTTTTTTCTAAATATTCAAATTCGTTCATAAATATATTATAACAAAATAATTTTATTTGTCAAAATGATTTTAATAATTTTTATGTTATAGTTTCTTGCGGACAGAGGACACTTCGTATAAGAATGTCAAAGATACCATAAGTTTAGTATACGGTGTTTGCGTAGAGATTTATGTAAATCAATCAAAAACTTACAATGGTATTTCTAGGCTGAATTAGATAATATTGTTGTATCTCCAAATCCATAAATAGATAAAGATTTGGGCTTCAATGCTTCTACGGGTATAACTTGGTATTGCCAGCACTTTAATTAGAAAGTAAAGAAATTTAGAATAAGAGACTTGTCGGTTAGCGAGTTCCTAATTTATAAGTTTTTCTTTTTGGAAAGAAAGAAAATTTATGTTCTTTTTTCTATCAAGAAAGAATAACCATGCCGAAGGCAGGCAGTATCAAAAAGCTCTTTCTTTTGTCAAAAGAAGCAAGACTAAAACCCGCTTTCAGTGAAAACATTAACATTTTAAATCTAAAGTCTAATATTTATGGGTTTATATCATTTTTTTAATATTTCAAAAAGTAAATACCTATAAATTTAGCTCAAATAAAAAATTATAAATTAAAAATAATTAAATTCTATATATCATATTTTTTCTTAATTTTTTTGTTATAATGATTAAACGCTATAAGCTAACAACCGAATAAAATTCGAGCTTTAGGTAATTAACGGATATGAATTCTTAAAGAATGGAAGCATTTAGAATACAACAAAGATTATATTGAAAAAGAGAATTGATAAAGATTTTGACAAATAATTTTAAATCTCATGTTTGTTAGTAGAACATAGAACTTTTTATTTTATAAAAATAAGAATTATTGAATTTTATAATAAATTGATATATTATTAAAAAATGACGATTTCAAAAATGTTGGTTTATAATATAAAGCCATTTGTAAAATGGGCAGGCGGAAAAAACGGATTAATAAATTATTTAATTTCGTTTATTCCAAAAAATTTTAATTCTTATTTCGAGCCTTTTGTCGGAGGCGGAGCTTTATTTTTTTATCTTAAAAATCTTAATATATTAAATTCTAAAAAAATATATCTTAATGATAAAAATACCGAATTAATTAACGCTTATAAACAAATAAAAATTAATCCTAATAAACTTTTGGAAGAATTAGAAATTTTGAAAAATAATCATAGTAAAGAATATTTTTATAAAATTCGTAATCTTGATAGAGATTTTGATTTTTATTCTTTAAGCGAAGTTTTTCGAGCCGCAAGATTTATTTATCTTAATAAAACCTGCTTTAACGGACTCTGCCGATATAATGCAAAAGGAAATTTTAATACTCCAATAGGAAGTTATAAAAATCCTAAAATTTATGATAAAGATTTAATTTTTTCAGTTCATAAGGTTTTAAAAAATGTATCGATAACAAATAAAGATTTTGAAGTCGTATCGCTTAAAGCTAAAAAAGGAGATTTTATATATTTTGACCCGCCATATTATCCGATTAATAAAACTTCAAGTTTTGTAAGCTATACTGATAATTTTTCTGCAAACGAACAAATAAGACTTTATAAATTATTTAAAATGCTTGATTGCGAAGGAATAAAGGTTTTGCAAAGTAATTCAAATACCGATTTCATAAAAGAGCTTTACGAAGATTTTGAAATAATAGAAGTAATCTCAAAAAGAGCGATAAACTGCAAAGGCGATAAAAGAGGAAAAATAACGGAACTTATTATAAGAGGAAATTATGAGTAAAAATAATGTAAGTTGGGAGAAAATCTATAACGATTTACAAATAAAAAATCATGATTTTAATAAATATCCGTTTATTATTACTGCGGAGCAAATTAAAGTTTGCGTAAAAGATTTTAATAAAACTTCAGAAAAAGAAGTTCGAGTATTATGCAAGCAAGATAGTCGAGAAGATCGTCCTCAAGTTTTTATTGATAATAATCTTTTTATTTTGCCTATAAAAAATGGCGAATATATTATTTGCGAAGGAGACGGTTATATATATATTCCAGAAATTAAAACGCAAGCTTTAGAATATGAAAGCAAATTAGATTTTGAATTAAAAAGTTCTAAAATTGGGAATTCTGAAATGCAACATTTAGATTTTGCTTACGCTTCTTCGCTTATTCGTAGTTTTTTGAAAGACGATAGTTTAGTTTTAAGTATTAGAGGAAGAAAATATACGCCGCAATTTAATTTTAATACCGATTTATATAACAATATTAATGTAGTATCCGTTCAAACCGAAGTTGATGCAGGTTTTGAAGGACGAAATAAAATAGTTTTAATTGAAGCTAAAAATTCTAATACAAAAAATATTATTATTCGTCAACTTTACTATCCTATGCTACAATGGAGCATTCATACTCAAAAAGAAGTTATTACATTATTTTTTGAAAAGAGAGAAAATGAATTTTTAATATGGGAATTTGGATTTAACGATATTTTAAATTATAATAGCATATTTCTTAAAAATAACACAAAATTTAAAATAATAAGCGAATAATCAAAGTTTTTTAATGAAAATGTTTTTTCTTATTTTCTTTAATAAATATTATATAAATAATAAAGTAAAAAATTTTGCGCGCTTATATATAAAAATAAATTAAAATAAAAAATATAAAATAATTATAAATCGAGTATATTATATTAATGCCTATATTCTGATAAATTTAAAATTATATTATTTATAATAAATTATGCTTGAAACAATATAATAAATAAAATATACTATCAATATAAAATTCTAAAGGTTTTTAATTTCAATGAAAAAAATAAATTTAAATAATATAAACAGAATAGTTTTCAAATTCGGCACTAATGTTTTGAGAGGCGAAGACGGATATATTTCTATGGCAAGAATATATTCTTTTATTGAAGCTATCGCCAAATTTCATAGAATGGGAAAAGAAATTCTTATTGTCACTTCTGGCGCTGTTGGACTTGGAGCTAAAAAAATTAACGCCGTTGATTTAAGCGAAAATTCTCTAAAGCAAGCTTGCGCCGCAATCGGACAGTCTCAACTTATGTCGACTTACGAAGACGGATTTTCAAAATACGATATAATTACCGCTCAAATATTATTAACAGAAGAAGATTTTTCAAATAGAAGAAGATATTTAAACTTGCGTTCAACTTTAGATACTCTTTTGAAATATAAAGTAATTCCAATAATAAACGAAAACGATACGGTATCGAGCGATGAAGTTCAATTTTTAGGAAATATAACTCAAATAAGTTTTTCAGAAAACGATAAACTTTCCGCATTGGTGGCAAGCGAACTTGACGCCGATTTGCTTATAATACTTTCGGATATTAACGGACTTTATGACGATAATCCAAAAACAAACAAAAATGCAAAATTTATTCATGAAGTATTTGAAATTACAAAAGAAATAGAAAATTTAGGACTTGACGCTTCAAAAGGAGGAAGAGGTGGAATGAAAACGAAACTTCAAGCGGCTAAAATAGTTACAAGATGCGGATGCGCTTTATTTATAGCAAACGGAAAAAAGCCCGATGTTCTTAAAGATATATTTGAAACTAAATACAAAACGATTTTTTATCCCGTTGAAGAAGTTGACGAACTTAATACAAAGAAAAGATGGATTGCCTATGCCACTACTATAATAGGAAAAGTTATTGTAAACTCTGGCGCTAAAAAAGCGATATTGGAAAAAGAATCGAGCCTTCTTCCTGTAGGAGTTATAGAGATTATTAACGAATTCAAAAGAGGCGATATAGTGAGTATTGCGGATGAAAACGGAGAAGAGTTTGCAAGAGGAATAATAAATTATAATTCTGAAGACGCTAAAAAAATAACGGGGCATCATTCTGACGATATATTAAAAATATTGGGTTATAAAAATTATGACGCTATAATAACTAGAGATTATATAGTTATTTTATAATTTTATTTAAGAATAAAAAGTATTTGGAGTAGAAAATGAAATGTATGCTATGCGAAGAAGATTTTGAAAAAGAGGAATTAATGACAAGTCAGGCAAAGTTTAGTTTTGATGATGGTAAAGAAAAAGTTATAGATATATATTTATGTCCCGAATGTCTTGTCGAAACCGCTACAACGAAAGGAGCTAAATTAAAGAAAAAATTTAAAAGCGATGCGTTTAAAGAACAATTAAAAGAGTGGGGAATAATATAATTTTTATGAGGATTTAAAATAAATTTAAAGTTAAATGATTGTATAAATATAAAAATGTTTAATATATTATTAGTAATAATAGGTTCTATAGTTTACGGTTTTCTGCCGATATTTGTAAAAAATATTATTCCTTATAATTATTCTTCAATATCAATAGTTTTCTACAGATATTTATTTACTTCGATTGCTTTATTTATCATTATAATCATAAGAAAAAAAGTTTTAAAATAAATAAAAAACAGTTTATAGAATTATTTATATTTAGCGTTATCGGACTTGGTTTAACTTTCTATCTTTTATCTCAATCTTTATTATATATTTCGGCTGGGCTTATGAATATGATTCATTTTGGTTATCCCGTTGTCGTTTTAATTTTAATGACTTTAATTTATAAAGAAAAAATTAATTTATTAAAAATCTTATCCGCTTTATCTTCTATTATTGGAATATTTCTTTTAACTAAAATAGCGGCGATAGAATCTTTTAAGGGAATTATATACGCTTTGCTTACAACGATTACTTACGGAATATATATAATCGCAAATAAAAAATCTTCTTTTGCAAGTTTGGATACGATGGTTTCTCTATTTTATATGTCTTTAATCGTATCGGTAGTATTTTTTATAGCGGGAATATTAACGAATAGTTTGCAGTTATTAAATAATATTTTTGTTTTCTACAATTTTGTAGCAATATCAATTTTATGCACAATATTTTCTTTAGGACTTTTATTATATGGGGTTAAACAATTAGGTTCTTCTTTGGCTTCAATACTCAATATGTTCGAGCCTACGACAACCGTTATAGTTTCCGCTTTAATATATAACGAAAAACTAACTATAAATATTATAATAGGTTCTATTTTAATTATTTTATCAACGATTTTTATGATTTTATCTAGTAATTTAAATCAATAAAAATAATAATTTTTTTAATTTAAACTATTGACAAATATCTTACTTTGTGTTAGAATATACAAACAATTTAATAACAAGGAGTATATTATGAAGTTAACCGAACTAGAAATAGAAGAAGGTTTTGTGGTAGATAAAGTCGCCACCGAAGGAGAGATTAGACAAAGGATTATTGAGATGGGTTTTACGCCAGGAGCTAAAGGATGGATTGTCAGAAAAGCGCCGCTCGGAGACCCGATTGAAGTTCATATAATGGACTATGAAATATCTTTAAGAAATTCCGAAGCTAAAGGAATTGAAGTTTCAAAATCGGAAGTGGAAATTAAAAAAGATAGAATTTTAAAATCTTCCGATACAAAAAAAGAAAAATTAGAATTAGATTCTAATTTAATTGAAAACAGAGAAGATATTTACAAAAAAATTAAAGTTCCTTCAAATAACACAAAATTAAAAGTCGCTATAGCGGGAAATCCAAACTGCGGAAAAACGACAATATTCAACGCTCTCACGGGAGCAAATTATAAAGTCGCAAATTATCCAGGCGTTACAGTCGAAAGAAGAGAAAAAGATATGGTTTATAACGGCTATACTTACGATTTGATTGACTTGCCAGGAGTTTATAGTTTAAGCGCTTACTCTCAAGATGAAGTTGTAGCCTGCGATGTTTTATTAAACGAGAAACCCGATTTTATAATCGATGTTATAGACGCTACAAATTTAGAAAGAAATCTTTATTTGACTTTACAACTTATTGAATTAGGAATTCCTATTGTATGCGTTCTTAATATGTATGAGTTTGCCGAAAAAGACGGAATCAAGATAAATGAAAAATCTCTTACCGAACTTTTGAAATTGCCCGCTTTAAAAATTTACGGAAGCAAATACGAAAGCGTTTTACTAATTTTAGATAAAATAGAAGATATGTATAAATCGGGAAATAAACTTAATAAAGACGCGGCAATGCGATATGGAGAGACGGTAGAAAAATCGATTAAAACTATAACCGACAATATGCAAGGAGACATAAGCGATTTGCATAAAAGATGGCTTGCTATTAAAACTTTGGAAAAAGACGAAAGAGCGATTCATTCGATAAGAAGAGAATGCTCGAACGGAGGCGAAGTTATAGAAACCGTTAATAAAGAAATAATAAAATTAGAATCTTCCGAAAATGCAAAATCCGATTCGATTATGGCGGATAAAAGATATTCTTATATAAGAGGAGCTTTGCAAGAAGCCGTTAAAAAAGACAATATAAGAGCGTTTAATTTTACAGAAGCGGCGGATGTGGTATTCTTAAATAAATGGCTTGGAATTCCTATATTTTTAGCGGTTATTTGGCTTATATTTTACGCCACATTTACTCTCGGCGCTTATCCTCAAGGATGGATAGAAAGCGGACTCGGTTTATTATCCGATGCAGTCGGAGGATTATTGCCAGAAGGAAGTTTAATTCAGTCTTTGGTTGTTGACGGAATTATAGGAGGCGTTGGAGCGATTTTGTCATTCTTCCCTTTAGTGCTTATATTGTTTGTAGGCATTTCGTTTTTAGAAGATTGCGGTTATATGGCAAGAGCGGCTTTTATAATGGATAGAGTAATGCATAGATTGGGTTTGCATGGGCAATCGTTTATTCCTTTATTTTTAGGTTTCGGTTGTAGCATTCCTGCGACAATGGCGGCAAGAACTTTGAGAAATAAAAAAGACAGAATAGTAACCGTTTTAATAACTACATTTATGAGTTGTGGCGCAAGAGTTCCCGTATTCGTTTTATTTACGGCGGCTTTCTTTCCAAATAATGCTCCTACGGTTATGTTTAGTATCTATATAATCGGCGTTATAATCGGCTTTATAGTGGCGTTTGTATTGAGAAAAGCTTTATTTAAGGGAGAAGAAACTCCTTTTGTTATGGAACTTCCTCCTTATAGAGTGCCAAGAGCGAAAGCGATTTTAAGGCATATGTTTGATAGAGGTTGGATGTATATAAAGAAAGCGGGAACTTATGTATTTGCAGCGTCAGTAATAATATGGGCGCTTATGACTTTCCCTCAATATGAGCCAAACGAACAGGAAGAAGTTTCATTAAGAGAACAAGCGATTTCTATAGCGTCCGAACAAGGATTAGATATTGAAGACGAAGAAGTTATTAATACGGAATACGAAAGATTATTATCGGCTGAAACTTTAGAAAAAACCTACGGAGGACAAATAGGAAAATTCGTTGAACCTGTTATGAAACCTTTAGGATTCGATTGGAGAATAGGAATAGCTTTGGTTGCGGGAGGCGCGGCTAAAGAAGTCTTGGTTTCAACTATAGCGCAAATTAAGGCTATAGAGTTTGACGAAGAAGACACTTCAACTTTAGAAGAATCTCTCCAAAACGACCCCGTATTTAATCATTGGATAAAAGCATATACTTTAATGTTATTCGTTTTGCTTTATTTCCCTTGCTTTGCGGCAATCGGAGTTATGGGAGCGGAGATTGGCAATAAATGGATACCTTTTATTGTAGTTTATACTCTCGCTGTGGCTTGGATTGTAAGTTTTGTATTCTATCAAATAGCGGGAAGAATAGCAGGGATTATATAAATAAAAATAAATTAAAATAAGTTAAATAATTAAAGAGATTAAAGCTCAAGTTTTAAACTTGGGCTTTTTATTTATAAATATATTGACTTTTATTTATTTTTTTTATATACTTAATTATATGAATAGCAAAATTAAATTATTAAATAAAAATTGCGAAAATAATTCTGTTTTTTATTTCTTATATTATTACGGCGTTTAGACGCCGAAGTATTTATTTTTCAAATTATAAACAAACAAAACATTTTTAATTATAAATATTTTTACTATTAAAAGGAGATAATTATGATAATAGTAATGAAACCAAATACTAAAGAAGAGCATATAAATAGCATTATAAAAAGAATCGAAAATGCTGGCTTGAAAATCGATAAGAGCGTAGGAGTCGATTATACTGTAATAGGAGTAGTTGGCGATACGGGTAAAATCGATAGAGAATTAATTTCGTCTCTTCCTGGCGTTTCAAAAATTTTAAAAGTTCAAGAGCCTTTTAAAAGAGCAAATAGAGCCTTCAAAAAAGAAGATACTATTGTCAATGTTTCGGGAGTTAAAATCGGAGAAAATAAACCCGTTATCATAGCGGGACCTTGTTCCGTTGAAAGCGAAGAGCAAGTTATTAATATTGCCAAAAGCGTAAAATCCGCTGGAGCTTCAATTTTAAGAGGAGGAGCTTTCAAACCTAGAACTTCACCTTATGCTTTTCAAGGTTTGGCTTTGGACGGACTTAAAATTTTGAAACTTGCCAAAGAAGAAATTGGAATTCCGATTGTAAGCGAAATCGTTTCAATTAGGCATTTGGAAGAATTTGATAATACGGTAGATATGATTCAAATCGGAGCAAGAAATATGCAGAATTTTGAATTATTAAAAGAAGTAGGCAGATTGAAAAAACCGATTCTATTAAAAAGAGGACTTGCAAATACTATGGAAGAATGGTTAATGAGCGCCGAATATATTTTAGACAAAGGAAATAGCGATGTCGTTTTATGTGAGCGAGGAATAAGGACATTTGAAAATTATACGCGTAATACTTTTGATGTTAGCGCAATTCCAATGATAAAGCGAGTAAGTCATTTACCTGTGATAGGCGACCCTTCGCATGCGAGCGGAAAATCTTGGATGGCATTACCTTTGACATTAGCCGCGTTATCTGCTGGAGCTGACGGAATGATAATAGAAGTTCATAACGACCCTGAGCATGCATTATGCGATGGGGCGCAATCTATAAAACCTGAAGTATTTGCAGATATAATGGAGGCTGTTAATATGATTAGCGAAACTGTATTAAAGATAAAAGCTAAACATAACGGTAGAGTTTATACTAAATAAATTGTAATAAGAAACGCAGTGAATATTATTTAATTATACTCATTGCGTTTTTTATATTCTTAAAATAATAAAAAATATTTTTTAGTATCAGTCTAAATCAACTTGTGACAAAACTGTTATTTTTTCAATTATTATGTATTTAATATTAAAAAAATATATCCAAAATGTATATATAATGCGTTTTTATATCATATTTTTATATATTTTAAGAAAATTTTTTAAATTTTTTCTAAAAAATTACAGAAAAAATTTGACAAATAAAAAATAGTTTGCTATACTATATGGTATAATCTATTTGAATATTTGGATTTAATAAACTATGAAGAAAAACGGAATTATAAATAGCGATATTTCTAAAGTATTATCGTATATGAGACATACTGATTTGATATGCATATCGGATTTAGGATTGCCATGTCCAGAAAATATAAAAACTATAGATTTATCGCTAAAATTAGGCTATCCATCTTTTATAGAGGTATTATCTGAAATAATTAAAGATATAAAAATAGAACATATAATACTTGCGGAAGAAATAAAAGATAATAATAAAAAAGTTTATAATAAAATTTTAAGTATGTTTAAAGATATATCAAAAGAATATATAAGTCATACTGATTTTAAAAATAAAATTTCGTATTGTAAAGCTATTATTAGAACGGGAGAAGCCACTTCTTACGCTAATATAATATTGCAATCCGCGTGTATATTTTAATAGGACTGATTATGAATATAGAAATGAAAAATATTATAAAATCTTTTGGCGATATAAAGGTATTAAATAACGCCGAATTTTTATTATCTAACGGAGAGATACATGCCCTTATGGGAGAAAATGGAGCAGGAAAATCTACTCTTATGAAAGTATTAACGGGAGTATATACTAAAGATTCTGGACAAATATTTATAGATAGTAAAAATATTTCGTTTAATCATCCTAAAGAAGCCGAAGAATACGGAATAGTTTTTATATATCAAGAATTAAATAGTCTACTTGATATGACAGTAGAAGAAAATATATTTCTCGGTAAAGAGATATATAATAAATTTGGAATTTTAGATAAGAAATCTATGCAACTAAAAGTTAAAGAAACTCTTTCTAATTTGGGAATAAATTTAAATGTCAATCAAAAGCTATCCGATTTATCGGTAGGACAAAGGCAAATGGTTGAAATAGCAAAAGCTTTAATATCCGATATAAAGGTTATAATAATGGACGAACCTACCGCCGCATTAACCAATAATGAAACGGAGCATTTATTTAAAATAATTAAATCCTTAAAACAAAATGGAGTGTCAATAATTTATATTTCTCACAGAATGGAAGAAATTTTTGAATTATGCGATAGAATTACCGTAATGAGAGACGGCGAATTCATAGGAACAAAAAATATAAAAGATACTTCTATGAATGAAATTATAAATATGATGATAGGTAGAGATATTGGAGACAGATTTCCAAAAACAGAAAATAAAAAACTTGGAGTTGCTTTAGAAGTTAAATCTTTGTCTTCAAATCACTTTTTTAAGGATGTTTCTTTTAATTTACATTACGGAGAAATTTTAGGCGTATATGGACTTATGGGAGCTGGCAGAACCGAAATTATGAAAAGTATATTTGGAGTATTGCCTATAGATAGCGGTAATATAGAAATAGAAGGTAAAAAAGCTTTTATAAAAAGTCCGCAACAAGCTATAAAAAACGGAATAGGATTTATTACCGAAGATAGAAAGACGGAAGGTTTAATGTTAAATGAAAATATAAAAAATAATGTTTCTTTAAATAATTTTAATAAAATAGTTAATGGTAATTTTTTAATAAATAATAGCAAAGAAAATTTTATAAGTTCTTTTGCAGTTAGAGATTTTAATATTAAATGCAGTGGAATTAATCATATATGCAATAATTTAAGCGGAGGAAATCAGCAAAAAGTTATATTTGCAAAATGGATAATTAGCAATCCTAAAATACTTATATTGGACGAACCGACAAGAGGAGTCGATATAGCCTCCAAAAAGGAAATATATTCTATGATGAACGATTTGGCTTCAAAAGGCATTGCTATACTTATGGTTTCATCGGAATTGCCCGAAATAATAGGAATGAGCGATAGAGTTATGGTTATACATGAAGGCAAAGTCGCTGGATTTTTAAATAGAAAAGACGCCACAGAAGAAAATATTATGGTGCTTGCTACTGGAGGTTTATTATGAAAAATAAAAATATGATACAATACTTGCAGGATTACGGCTCTTTTATAGCTTTAATTTTTTTGGTTATAATTATTGGCGCAATAAGTCCCGATTTTAGAACTGTTAATAATTTCTTATCTTTGCTTCGTCAATCCGCTATTAACGGTTTAATAGCTTTCGGTATGACTTGCGTTATTCTTACGGGCGGTATAGATTTATCGGTAGGTTCTGTTCTCGCTTTAACTAGTATAATTTGCGCTCATACAATAAAAATTGGACTACCCGCTCCATTATCTATGTTAATAGCTTTAATATTTGGAATTATATTAGGAACTATAAGCGGATTAATGGTGACGAAATCAAGATTACAACCTTTTATAGCGACTCTTATCACTATGACGGGATATAGAGGATTTACAATGATTTTAAGCGGAGGTAAGCCTATTTCAAGATTGGGTAATAATTTACTTTTAAATCAAATAGGTAAAGGTTCTTTTTTAGGCATTCCTATTCCCGTATGGATATTAATTATATTTTTTGCCATATTTTTATTTGTATTAAAAAAGACAGTATTAGGTAGACAAATTTACGCTACGGGAAGCAATGCAAAAGCGGCGGAATTGGCTGGTATAAATATAAATAATATAAAATTAATAGTTTATGCTGTTTCTGGATTTATGGCTTCGTTGTCTGGTTTAATATTGGTTTCAAGGCTCGGTTCGGCTCAACCTACGCTTGGCAGCGGTTATGAGCTTGACGCTATTGCAGCGGTTGCTTTAGGCGGAACAAGTATGACGGGTGGAAGAGGAAAAATAACGGGAACTTTAATAGGAATACTTATTATAGCGGTATTAAATAACGGTTTAAATATTATAGGAGTATCTTCATACTATCAAGATGTAGTTAAAGCTTTAGTAATATTTTTAGCCGTAATTTCTGATAGAAATAGGTAGATAATAAAAATAAATATAAAAAATTTAACAAAAGGAGAATAAAAATGAAGAAAACTCTAATTATTACATTATTATCGATTCTTATTTTATCTTGCAAATCTGGAGAAAGTCAAGATAATAAGATAACGGTTGGGTTATCCGTTTCAACTTTAAATAATCCATTTTTTGTAAGTCTTTCAGACGGAGCAAAACAAAAAGCAAAAGAGCTTAATATTAATTTAAGCGTAGTTAATGCTTCCGATGATACGGCAAAACAAACTAGCGACATAGAGGATTTAATTTCTAAAAATGTTCAAGTCATAATAGTTAATCCTGTAGATTCTGACGCCGTAGCTCCAGCGGTTTTAGACGCTATTAACTCTAATATTCCCGTTATAAGCGTAGATAGAGGAGTAAACGGTGTGGAAGTTACAAGTTCGATAGCTTCGGATAATGTCGCAGGAGCTAGATTGGCGGGAGAATATTTAATTGAGCTGATAGGAGAAAAATCCAAAGTCGCCGAACTTATAGGAATTCCTGGCGCTACCGCTACTATTGATAGAGGGAAAGGTTTTCATCAAGCCGTAGACGGAAAATTAAATATAGTTGCAAGTCAAACCGCTAATTTCAATAGAGCCGAAGGTTTAACCGTAATGGAAAATATACTTCAAGCTAATCCTGATTTGAAAGGAGTATTTGCTCATAATGACGAAATGGCATTAGGCGCTTTAGAAGCTATTCAATCGTTAGGAAAAAATATAGTCATTATAGGATTTGACGCTACTGACGATGCAGTTTATTCCGTAAAAATGGGAACTATGAAAGCTACAGTCGCTCAACAACCTGAACTTATGGGAGCGATAGCAGTTGAAACCGCTTTAAAAATAATAAACGGAGAAACTGTCGAAAAAACTATACCCGTAGATATTACTTTGATAAAAGAATAAAGTTAATAAACTAAACTTATATTTATTATGAAGTAATAGTTAATTGAAAATTATTACTTCATAATAATATCATTAAAAAGAGAGATTTAAATAATAATGAAAAAAATTTTAGTAATAGGCAGTATAAATAAAGATTTAGTAATAAACGCTCCAAGATTTCCTAAAGAAGGCGAAACAATACTTGGAAAAAGTTTTTATACTAATAACGGAGGCAAAGGCGCTAATCAGTCGGCGGCTATAGCAAAGTTAGGCGGAGATATAAGCATACTTGGAGCTGTGGGAGATGATAATTTTGGAAAAGATTTATCTTATTCTCTATCGTCAAATAAAGTGAATATAGACAATCTTATAATTAAAAAAAATGTTTCTACGGGAATAGCCTTTATTACGGTTATTGAAAGCGGGGCAAATAATATAATAGTATCTCAAGGAGCTAACGCTTTAATTACTAAAGAAGACATTAAAGAAGATTTAATTAATAAATACGATATTATAGTTATGCAATTAGAAATTCCTTTAGAGATTGCAAAATATTCTGCAAAGATTTCAAAAAAACTTAATAAAATAGTCGTTCTAAATCCTTCGCCTGCAATAAAATTAGACAAAGAATTTTTAAGTTATATCGATATTCTTATTCCTAACGAAACCGAAATAAATATAATTGGAGGAATAGATTATGTTTTTGATTGCGGAGTTAAAAATATTATTTTAACTTTAGGCAAAAAAGGTTGCGAATTGATAACTAAAGAAAATAATAAAATTAACAGAAAAACTTTTAACGCTTATAATGTAGAAGTTGTCGACACTACGGCGGCGGGAGATAGTTTTTTAGGCGGAATAGTTAGAATGTTAGCCGAAGATAAAACTATTGAAGAAGCGATAATTTTTGCAATGAAAGTCGCCAATATAACGGTTACAAGAAAAGGAGCTATAGATTCTATTCCTACTTACGAAGAAGTAATTAATAAAAAATGGAATTAAAATTTTCTTAAAATAATTTGAACAAAAAAATTTTTGCAATTAATAGATTTTCATTATAGAATTATTCGATAATTTAAAAGTAATAGGAATTACTATGGAAATATCCGACAAAACTTTAAAATTTTTATTAAATATGCAACAAAATGAAATTAACGAACATCATGTTTATTTGAATTTAGTTAAATTTGTAAAAAAAGAAGACGACAAAAAAGTATTAACCGACATAGCGAACGAAGAATTAATTCATGCTAAAACATTAGAAAAATATACTAATAAAAAATTAAAACCTCAAAAATTAAAAGTTTTTAAGTTTTTTATTTTAAGCGTTATATTTGGCTATACTTTCGTAATTAAAATAATGGAAGGCGGAGAAAAAAACGCGGAATATATTTATTCTAAAATTGTGGAAGAAGTTCCTGACGCTAAAAAAATAGCCTTTGACGAAGACGAACATGAAAATAGATTAATCGCCATACTTGACGAAGATAGATTAAAATATATCGGCTCTATGGTTTTGGGTTTAAGCGATGCTCTCGTTGAAATAAGCGGAACTTTGGCGGGATTAAGTTTTGCATTGCAGAATAATAAACTTGTAGCTTTATCGGGAATAATAACGGGAATATCGGCGACTTTATCAATGGCTTCTTCAGAATATCTTTCTGCAAAATCGGACGGAGATAAAAACGCTTTTAAGTCTTCTTTATATACGGGAATAATTTATTTGTTAACCGTAAGTTTTTTAATTACGCCTTATTTGATTTTTCCAAACGATAAATGCGTTTATGCTTTAATTACTATGATTATTATAGTTATTTGTATAATATTTATTTTTACTTATTATGTTTCTGTTGCAAAAAGTCTGCCTTTTAGAAATAGATTTTTTGAAATGGTAAGCATAAGTTTAACGGTTGCGGGAATAAGTTTTTTTATAGGAATTTTGGTTAAAAACTTTTTAGGAATAGACATTTAATTATGATTAAAGAATTTAAATATAAAATTGAAATAAACGATTTTATAGATTTTCAACTTCATTACTTAAAAACAAACTCTCAAATTAAATCTTCCGCTAAAAAAAGCGTTATAATTTTGATAGCCATTTATATATTAATATTTATAGCGATTATTTTATTTTCTAAAGGCGATAATTATTTTATAATCGTTCCTGCAATTTTACTTTCCGCTTTATTTTCGTTGATACAAATAAAAACTTATAAAAATCGTTTGAATAAAAAAATAATTAAACAAATATATCAATATGTAGACGATAGAAAACTTGACGGAGTTTTTGGCGATAAAATTTTGACTATATGCGAAGATAAAATAATTTTCAAAGAAGACAGAGGCGATATGACTTTTAATAAATCGGACATAAAAAATATAGATTTTAGCGAGAAATCAATTTTTATTTATACCGATAATACTTCGGCTATAATTATTCCAAAAAGTTATTTGAGTAAGGAAGATATTGATTTTTTGATTAATTATAAGAATTAATTTTTAGATTGTTTTTTTAATTATAATTAATTTTTTGGTGTTTGCCCTTATTTGACAACAAAGGAATTTAGTCTTGTTAGTTTACTTTTTTATAAAAAAGTAATTTTTTGTACTTTTTTGTTATCAAATAAAGTAAGAATAATTTTTTGCTCTTTAGTTTTCAAAAAGAGAATAAAAATTTTAATAATACATTTTATAAATATTTTTAACTTTATGAAATTTTATAGCTTTTAATTTAATACATAAATAATATAAAATAATAAACTAAACCATTAATATTAATTGACAAAAATAAATCTATCGTATAAAATATTATCTTTCATAGAAATGAAAAAATAAAAATATATAGGATTCTATTTATGGAAAAGTTTTTTAAGTTAAAAGAAAACGGAACAAATATTAAAACTGAAATTATAGCGGGATTTACAACTTTTATGACAATGGCTTATATATTAGCCGTTAATCCCGATATACTTGGAGCAACGGGAATGGATAAAGGAGCAGTATTTACGGCTACCGTTATATCTTCTTTAATAGCCACTTTGGTAATGGCGCTTTTGGCAAATCTTCCTTTTGCGTTGGCGCCTGGAATGGGATTAAACGCATTTTTTGCATATACTGTAGTTATAGGAATGGGACAAAGTTGGCAAACTGCTTTAACTGCGGTTTTAATTGAAGGAATTATATTTATAATTCTTACGGCTTTTAATGTAAGAGAGGCTATAGTTAATAGTATTCCTCTTAATATGAAAAGAGCGATATCGGTAGGAATTGGACTTTTTATAGCTTTTATTGGACTTCAAAATTCTCAAATTATAGTTAATAATGACGCCACATTAATAGGACTTGGAAATATAACTTCGGGAAACGGATTGCTTGCAATTATAGGAATTATTATAATATCGATACTTTTAAGTTATAATGTTAGAGGAGCAATTTTACTTGGAATACTAATAACTTCTATAATAGGAATTCCAATGGGAATAACAAAATTATCTCCGCATGGAAGTTTTATGCCGCCTTCTTTAGAGCCTATAGCTTTTAAGTTTGATTTTATAAATATATTAAGCCCAAATATGATTATAGTAATATTTACTTTTTTATTTGTAGATATTTTCGATACGGTTGGAACTTTAGTCGGAGTATGCACAAAAGCGAATATGCTTACAAAAGACGGAGAAGTGCCAAGATGTAAACAAGCTTTATTTGCAGACTCTATCGGAACTGTGGCTGGCGCATGTTTGGGAACTTCGACTGTAACAACTTTTGTAGAAAGTGCTTCTGGAGTTGCAGAAGGCGGAAAAACGGGATTAACTTCTTTAGTGTTTTCAGCATTAATGTTTGTTTCTTTATTTTTATCAAATATATTTTTATCAATACCGTCAGCTGCAACCGCCCCAGCTTTAATAATAGTCGGATTATTTATGATGACGCCTATACTCGAAATTAATTTTGAAGATTATACGGAATCTATCCCCGCTTTTATATGCATAATATTTATGCCTTTTGCTTATAGCATAGCCGAAGGAATAACTTTCGGAGTTTTATCGTTTACTCTTTTAAAATTAGTATCGGGAAAAATTAAAGAAATTTCTTTATTCACTTGGATATTGTCGGCTTTTTTACTCTTAAAAATATTTATGCCAATAATACAAAAAATGATTAATTAGAAATAATATTTAGAATTGATGAATTTTAAATATATATGGACTAACATATTATGCATAAAAAAAATAAAAAAGAAAAAAATAATATTTCTTCTGGCGAGATAGTTAAAAATAAAAAAGCGCTTTTTAATTATGAGATTATAGAAAAATACGAATCTGGAATAGTTTTGCTTGGAACGGAAGTTAAATCTTTAAGAGAGCGAGCCGTAAATATGTCCGATAGCTACGCTTCGTTTAAAAAAGGCGAGCTTTTTATAGTTAATATGCATATATCTCAATATCATTTTGGAAATAGAAATAATCATGAGCCTTTGCGAGAGCGAAAACTTTTAATGAAAAAAAGAGAATTAAAGCGTTTATTTGGAAAAGTTAAAGAGCAAGGACTTACTTTAATTCCAATAAGTTTATATTTTAGCAAAGGAAAAGTTAAAGTTGAAATAGCTTTAGCGAAAGGCAAAAAACTTCATGACAAACGAGAAACTCTAAAAAGAAAAACTTTAGACAGAGAAATGGAAAGATATATCAAAAGATAATTTTTTAATTTAACTATCTTTAATAATGATAAAAAATTACAATTTTTTTAAAATAAACGCTTGACAAATTTTTTTAAAATGTTATAATTTGCATACAATTTAATAAATAGCCGAAAGGTAAAATTTCGGTTTAAGGATGTTTAACTTGAATAATCTAGAACAGAACAGAACAGA
>ERZ1673700.1927-NODE-1927-length-17852-cov-11.560600_pt1 | contig 17852 bp, 14 predicted proteins | sample MGYA00580230_ERZ1673700 | MGnify/ENA primary metagenome ERZ1673700 (study PRJEB41218, sample SAMN15661782) | gut metagenome | host: Homo sapiens | place: Canada: London | collected 2015-08-20/2019-03-30 | study: EMG produced TPA metagenomics assembly of...
TAAAATAAGTCGTAAAAATTGTATTCTTTTGTAGCCTATCTTTTAATAAACTTTCAATATCTTTAACATTTAATTCATTAGCATCATCGCCTCCACTAGTATTACTATTAGTTATATTGAAAGTGTTAGTTTCAAATTTAGTTTTTGTATCGTCATTAAATTTAAAAGTAATATATTTATGTTTATCAGTTGCAGATATTGTAAAATCGTCCCCTTGTATTTCATTTAAATTAGTAAATGCGTCATATGTATTAGAGTAGATATTTGAGTATTTGCCAACAAAAATATCTGCAGTGTCAGTATATCTTGAAAGATTTTCTCCAGATAAACTAAAAGTTAAAGTAATCTTATTCGATACTGCGGCGTCTTCTGTAGACAAATCAATATTTGTCAACTTTAAAGCGTTGTTTTCAACAATAAAATTAGTTGTGTCTAAATTTAAAGTCTTGTCTTTTTCTACTTCAACTTTGGCTACCGTTGCATTTGCTCCAGCGAACCTCAAAGGGATGGAGTTTATATTTATTCTTCCATCAACTGATACGATTAGCAAATTTCCCGTCATTGATTTTGTAGGGTCGATTGGCGTTGGGTCTCCTCCGCCTCCGCTTTTTCTACAGCTTACCGCGAATAATGATAATACCGCTATCATTATTACTAAAATTTTTAAAATGTTTTTGTTAGTCATGATGACTCTCCTTTATAATTTAATTTTAAATGAACAAGCTTTTGAGCTTGAGGATTTACCAAATAAAAAGCCTGCAAGGTTGCAAGCCAAATAAAATATAATTTCGTTAAAGTTGTAATAAAAAGTTTTGCAGTGAAAAAATAAACTACAAGCGAAGTAAGTTTTAAGACATAGTAAGGGCGTCTCGCGTCTCGCGTCTCGCGTCTCGCGTCTCGCGTCAATCACATTATTCAAAGTTAAACACCTCAATTCCGAATTTTTAGTTCGGCGATTTATTTGAGAAAAATATAACATAAACAAAATAAATGTCAGCTATTTATCGCGTAAATTTTCATTTTCCATCCCATTTTTCTGAAATATTAATAAATCTTTTAATTTTTATCATACATTTAATACATTTTTACACTTTCAATTAAAAAAATCTATAAACATTATACATTTTTTTTACTTAATTTATCGGATTATAATTTTATAAATTTAAATCAAATCATAATAATTTTTATAAATTTAATATTAATTATAATCTCAATAAATTTATTTTTTAATCTATTAATGAGATAATAAACTTTTTTAAAAAGTCAAATATCTTTTTATTTAAATCGTCATTATAAGCAATAAAATTTTATTATCGCAATTACAAAAATAATTTTTTTATTCGATTTGTCATAGCAAATCCTCCTTAAATGTTTAATATATTTATATTATAAACCGTTTAAAAATAAATGTCAAGTATTTTTACACTTATTTTTAATAATTTTTAATTATTTTTACTTAATTTATATAATTTAATAATAATTATAATACATTTCATACAAAAAATTAGATATTTAAAAATAAATTATAAATATTTTTTGTAATTTCTGATTAATTCATAGATAAATGTAAAAAATATATGTAATTTTAATGATAATTTTGAAAAAATTAAGTATAAAATCGTAAAATATTTTAAAAATTATTTCTTAAAAATAAAAAATACCGCAAGAATCAAACATAAAAAACCTATAAAATGATTTAGCCTAAAAGTTTCGGTTTTAAAAAATATTATAGTGAAAATCGTAAAAATAGTTAGAGTTATAACTTCCTGTATTACTTTAAGTTGCAAAAGCGAGAATGGACCGCCATTTTCCGAAAATCCTATTCTGTTTGCTGGAACTTGAAAACAATATTCAAATAAAGCTATTCCCCAACTTATAAGAATAACCAAAGGAAGCGCCAATTTATCGAAGCCTTTCATCTGATTAAATTTCAAATGTCCATACCATGCGATTGTCATAAATGTGTTTGATAGAATTAGCAATAATATTGTAGTTATGCCTTTCATAGTTTTTATTCTCCTAAAATATTTTTTTGATTTATTAAAAAATTAAAAATATAAATTTATAATTATTATCGACTTAAATTTTATCTTCTCGCATTTTAATTTTAAATCTATTTCTAAAACTTGAATAAACCGCGGGAATTATAATAAGAGTAAACATTGTAGAAAATATTAAACCTCCGCAAACCGCAATTGAAATTGGTTTATACATTTCGTTTCCGCTTCCCGTTTCAATAATCATAGGAAATAAACCTAAAATTGTAGTTAATGAAGCCATAAGAACGGGACGCATTCTCCTTTTGCAAGATTCCAAAGCAGCAACTTCCCAACTTATATTCCTTGCCAAAAATAATTTATTCATATAATCAATCAATACTATTCCGTTATTAACCACTATTCCAATTAACATTATTATACCGATTCCGCTATAAACATTTAAAGTATTAGAGCTAAAATATAAACATATTAAAGCTCCAAATAAAGCGAAAGGGACGGCTAAAGATATTACAAAAGGAATTATATAAGATTCAAATTGCGCCGCTATAATAGCATAAACGAAAATCAAAGCCATTATTAAAGAAATTAAAAGCTGATAAAAAGCCTCTTGCATATCTTCGTAGTCTCCAGAAAAATTAACCGAAAAACCAATTGGAATATAAATATTATTAATTTCTTTTTTTATATCGATTACTATATCGTTCACGGGTCTTCCAAAAGAATCGGCGCTTATCTCTATTATTCTTTTTTCGTCTTTTCTGTTTATTTCCGTAGGTCCCATATCTCTATTAATATTAACCAAAGAAGATATTGGCACTATTCCATGAGGAGTCGGAATCATTATTTTATTAATTCCTGAAATATTATTTCTGTTTTTATTTTCAAGTCTAACTATAATATCCGCATCAAAATTAATAGAATCTTTTAATCTCATTTTACTTGCGACATTTCCGCTAAAAGAAGTTCTTATAATATGAGCGATTTCATTTACATTAACTCCCATTTTTGAAATCAAATCTCTATTTACATCAAATATAATCTCTCTATTTGAATCGTCTTCTTTTATTAATACATTTCTAATGCCTCGCACTTTTGAAACGGCTTTTATAATAGAATCGGAAAGATTATATCCTCTCTCTAAATCATCTCCCACAAGCTCGATTATAATTGAACTATAATTTTTAGGTTTTCCAAAAGCTACATTTTCCGAATTAAGCTCTATTCTTCCAGGATAGCTATTTACTTTATTTCTTATAGTTTCGACATATTGATTTATTTTATATTTTCTGCCGTATTCTTTATCGACTAATTTTATTCTAACTTCTCCATGATGCTCGTTTCTTCCCGTTCTAACTCTCGATTCATAATAAGACATATTATTGCTTAAACTATTTTCTATATTCTTTTCCATTTTACTAATAAAAGAATCCGTAAATTCCACTCTAGAACCTACGGGCAATCTCAATCTTGAAATTATAGTTCCTTCGTCAGAAACGGGATAACCTTCTTTGCCTATTAAATTTAATAATAATATCAACGAAAACAATAAAGAAGAACCTATAAAAACAAACGCTTTCTTTTTATTTTTAATAACTATTATCAAAAGACTCAAATAAAATTTTTCTACATTTCTATGAATATTATTATTAACAAAATTTTTTATTTTAGAAAATATAATATTTATTTTATTATCGTTTTCATTATTTTTATAATCGTCTGAAATTAATCTCGAAGCAAGTAACGGAACTATTGTTATAGCCACAAATAAAGAAGTTAAAAGCGATATTGAAACGGTTATACATAAATCGCTAAACATCTGCCCTATTTGTCCTTTAACAAATAAAAAAGGCAAAAATACGCAAACGCTTGTTAAAGTTGACGCGGTTATTGCAAGAGAAACTTCGCTTGCTCCAAAAATTGCAGATTTAAAATTTTGTATTATTCTATAATTATTATTTAAAAGATTTAATTTATTTTCTTTGCTATATTTTGACGAATAATAAAAAATATTTTCCAAAACAACGATAGAATTATCAACCATCATACCAACGCCAAGCACCAAACCCGAAAGCGAAATTATATTTATAGTTATATCGAAAAAATACATAAGAATAAAAGTTGTTATTACAGAAATTGGGATTGATATTCCTATTATGAATACGCTTTTAATATTCCATATATAAATCATAAGAACTATTATAGAAAATAAAGCGCCCTGCCAAATAGCGTCCGCAACATTTTTTATTGAATTTTTTATAGTCTCTGAACTGTCAAATAATATTTTATAATATAATCCTTCGGGCAAATTAATATTTTTAAGTCTATTTTCAATATCTCGCGCTATTTTTATTATGTTTCCGTCCGATTCTTTCGTTATAGCGACAGTCAAAGCTTTATTACCGTTTATTCTAACAATTTCGGCTTCGTTATCATAGGATTTATAAACATAAGCTAAATCTCTAACTCTAACGGGAAATGTATTATCTTTTAATTCTACTACCACATCTCCAATATCTTCTATATATTTAAACTCTCCCGTAGCTCTTATTCCGTATTTATAAACTCCTTCATAAGTTTCGCCACAGAAAATATTTTTATTATCTTTTTCAATAGCTTTCATTATATCGTTTATATTTATAGAATAAGCGTTTAATCTATTTAAATCTACATCAACGCAAACTATTCTTTTGAGTCCTCCTCTTATTTCAGTTTGTCCGACTCCGTCTATTTGATTCAAACTTGTAAGAATTTTATTATCTACTAAATCGTATAAATGTCCTAAATTATCAGAACCGAAAAAAGCTATTTCCATTATTGGCGTTGTGTCGGAAGAGAATTTAGATATATTAGGATTGTCGGCATCGTCAGGCAAAGAATTTCTAATCGTATCAATCGCTTCTCTTATATCGTCCGCAGCCATTCTTAAATCAGTTCCCCAATTAAATTCTATTTCAATATTCGATTCCGATTCTTTAGATTTTGACTTTATAGTTTTTACATTATTAACCGAAGAAACTACTCCTTCTATTAATCTCGTTATAGATTTTTCTACTTCTTCGGGACCCGCGTTATTATATTTAGTTTTTACGCTTATAACGGGAATTTCCATATCGGGCAAATAATTAATATCCAATCTTGATACGCTTATAAAACCTATAATAAATAAAGAAGCCAAAATTACAACTACTGCATGCGGTTTGCTTACTATAAGCGTTATAAATTTTTTCATAATCTACAAATACTTTTAAATTATATTATTCTTTTTTATTTGATTTATTTTTATCATATAAATTTTTTATTAGCAATACCAAAGCGACTATTATTAATATTTTAATTATTGAATTTAATATTCCGTCAAAATGCAAAAAATTAATATGCGGTTTATAAACTCTGTGAAATGCAGGAGCGCAAGAAAACAAAAATAATGAAGATAAAATAATCGATAAATATTTTAACATAATTTAATCCTTTTTAAAATAATTCTTTTTAAATTAGACGAATATATAGGCAAAAAGTTCCCAAAATAATTATAAAAAAATATGATTTCTATAACAAAAAACTATGCATTCTATATTATTGATTTTGTTTTCTTTTAAGATTTTTATAGCCTCTTTCAAAGTAAAACCCGAAGCAAAAACATCGTCTATTAAAAGAATTTTTTTATTTATAAGTTTTTCGGGCGAAATTATATTAAAAGCGTTTTTTATATTTTCTTCTCTTTCTTTAAGAGTTTCCAAATATTTTTGCTCTTTTACTTCATTATTAAAAATTAACGCGTTTTCTTTTTTTATATTTAATTCTTTTGAAATATTATCCGCGAAAAAATTCATTATATTATTATTTTTATTTGAAGGAATAAATAATAAAATGTCGGATTTTAAATTTGAAGATTTATAATAATCAATAAACGCATTTAAAATTTTTTTAGGAAAATTAATCTCTTTTCTTTTAAACGCTCTTAATTCGTCTCCCAAATCTTTATCCAAATCGCCAAGAGCGGAAACTTTAATATCGTCAATATAAAATATTTTGTATATAATATTAATTTCTCTTATCTTTGAATATTAAATAAATTAAAACTGCAAATAAAGAATTAACTATAATTCCTTTATATCCTTTTATAAATCCATTAAACCAAATTTCAATATTTGACTTTAATAAAAATACAAGCAAAATAGAAGATAATCTTGCAATTATAAAAGATAAAGGCGCTAATATACAAAAAGAAAATTTATTTTTAAGTATAGAAATTAAAACCGAAAAAGTAAAACCTTCAAATATTAAAAAATATAATATTGGAACTTGAGGCATTCCCGTTATTATCGAATTAATTAAAGGCGAGATTATTGCAAGAGTTATAAGAGAAAGCGGATTTAAAATATAAGAAGCTAAAGATAAAGCGAAAAATATTGGCAAGAATTCAGTTCCTTTTAATCCGAAATAATGAACAATGATTGGCGAGACTAAACTTATTCCTATTAAAAGTATAAATGCAAGTATTTCAAAAAGTTTTGTTTTTTCTTTAGTTATATGTTTTATCATAATTTACTCCGATAAAGATTATTATATTATATTTTTCATTATTTTCAATCATTTATTATATTGGAAATTAGACCAAAATAAAAAATTGTTATATTATATTAAAAATATATATTTCTAAATGATACAGATTTATTATATTGAGTTTTTTATATTACAAATATAAAATATAATCTATTACTATTTTATACTAAATTTTTATTATATAAGGAATAAAAATGAAAGATTTATTAATTGAAATTTTAGTTGAAGAAATACCCGCGGATTTCGCATATCCTGCAAGTTTGAGTTTTAAAAAAATTATTGAAAACACATTAAAAAATAATGGACTTAATTTTAAATCGATAACTTCTTTTACGACTCCAAGAAGATTGTCTATTTTAGTAGAAGAAGCTGAAGAAAAATCAAAAGACGATATTATAGAATCAAAAGGTCCTTTGTTTGAAAGCGCGATTAAAGACGGAGTTTTAACAAAAGCGGGAGAAGGATTTTTGAAAGCGAATAATATTGAAATTAAAAATATAAAAGATATTGACGAAAAAGAATCTTTTGACAAACCTTACTTAAAAGAATTAAACGGCAAAAAATATATTTATGTCAAAAAAGAAAAAAAAGGAATTGAAACAAAAAAATTATTTGAAGAGAATTTAGAAAATATAATCGCGAGTATAGATTTTAAAAAGAAAATGCGTTGGGGCGATAAAGATTTTGCTTTTGTTCGCCCAATAAGAAATATCGTAGCTTTATTTGGAAACGAAATTATAAAAACTAAAATCGCAGGAATTGAAACTAATAATAAAATCACGGGACATAGATTATTATCTCCCGAATTTGTAGAAATAAATAATCCGAAAGATTACGAAGAAATTTTATTAAAAAAACATGTTATAGTTTCAAGAGAAAAAAGATTAGAAAATATAATAAATCAACTTGAGAAAATAGAAAAAGAAAATAATTTTGAAGCGGTTTCAAAAAATAAAGTTTCCGAGATTGTAGTCGATTTGGTTGAAGAGCCTTATTTATTAACGGCGGAGTTTGATTCTAAATTTTTGGAAGTTCCTAAAGAAGTTTTAACTAGCGAAATGATTGAGCATCAAAAATATTTTCCATTAATTAAAAAAAATAATAATAAAAACGGAGATTTGACTAATATATTTGTTATAACTGCAAATCAACCAAAAACTCCTCAAATAATTGCGGGAAATATTAGAGTTTTGACGGCTCGACTTTCAGACGGAAGATTTTTGTATCAAGAAGATATTAAAAAAGGAATGGACGAAATGAATACTCGTCTTGCAATGTTAATGTTTAGAAAAGAATTAGGAAGCGTTGCGGATAAAGTTAATAGGCTTGAGAAAAACGCTGCAAGTTTAATTGAGGCTTTAAATTATAACGAAAATAAAGATAATATTTTAAAAGCAATAAAATATATGAAAGCCGATTTGGTTAGCAATATGGTTTATCAATTTCCTGAACTTCAAGGAATAATGGGTTCTTATTTTGCAAAAGAAATGGGATTAGGCGAAAATATAGCGACTGCGATTAAAGAACAATATAAACCTTTATTTGCAAATGACGATATTCCTTCAAACGATACGGGAAAAGCGATTGCAATTTTAGATAAAATTGACAATATAGTCGCTGGTTTTTATGTCGGCGATATTCCTACTGGTTCGCAGGACCCTAACGCTTTAAGAAGACAAGCGCTTGGAATAATAAATATTTTAGTTAAATCACAAAAACATTTGAGTTTGAAAAAATTAATCGAAGAGACAATTAACTCTATGCCGAAAGAATCGAAAAATAATAAAAGCGAAAATTTGATTAATGATATATTCGACTTTTTTAAATCTCGCTTTGAAAACGATTTGCATTTTTCTAAAGATTCTATTTCGGGAGTTCTTTCAACCGAAATTGACGATATATATGACGCTTATTTAAAAATTTCGGCTATAGACGAATTCAGAAAGAAAAATGAAGAATTATTTTCAAATCTTTTGCTTGTATTTAAGAGAGTAAAAAATATTATAAAAACTTCTAATAATTTGGATTTTGATGAATCTATTTTGGAAGAAAAAGCTGAAATAGAATTATACAAAATGTATAATAGTATTGAAAATGAAATTAAAAAACTCATGAAAAATAGAAATTACATACAAGTTTTTTCTTCTTTATCAAAATTATACGAACCTTTGGATAATTTCTTTAAAGAGGTTATGGTTATGACAGATAACAAAAAATTAAAAAATAATAGAATCGCTTTGCTTTCTTTAGTAAATAAAATATTTGAAAACATGTTAAGCTTTAAAGTTGTAGCAGAAAGAATATCTGTATTAAGTCAAGCAATTGACAAAATATAAAAAAATAATAAAAAGCTAGTTTTTATTAAAATATAGTAATGCTTGATTTTTCAAGTTTGATTAAATAATAACTACAAATATTAAATCTACAAAATTATCATATTTCTTATTGACAATTAAAATAATAATGTTAAAATACACTATATAAAATTATTTTTAGAAACGGGAATAAATTATGAGAATAAAATTGCATTTCGAGCTTGAAAATAATATAATCCCTAAAGATTATAGAATATTAATTTTAAGTTTTATAAAAAATAATTTGAAAAAGAATTTTAATGAAAGTTATAAAAAAATATACGGCGAAAAACCGACAGTGAAATTTTTTACTTTTTCGGTTTATCTTCCAAAACCAAAAATAGAGAAAGAAAAAATAGAGCTTGATAGAAATTATTTCAATGTTCTTTTTTCGATATACGATAATAAGCAGTTTATAGAATTTTATAATTCGTTTAATTCAATGATAAATAAGAAAATCGATAATAAAGAAAATGAAAAATATTATTATCCGCTTAAAAATAATAAAATGGAATTAAAAAATATAACTATGGTAAACGAAAAAAATATAATGTCTAACAGAGTTCGCATAAAATTTTTAAGTCCTTTAGTTTTAAGAAATCATAAAGAAATAACGATTAATAAAAAACGAAAGGGAGCAGATATTTATTTTGATTTTAACGATAGCGATTTTAACGAACAGATTAATTATTCCGTTTCGAGATTAATTAAAGATTTAAAATTAAACGGCGTAAATTCAAATATAAAATTAAAGCCTTATAATAATTTGGCAAGAAAAACAGTCGTTAGTTTTAAGAATATTTTAATTAATTCTTCAATAGGAGAATATATATTAGAAGGCGATAGCGAACTTTTGAATATATTATATAAAACGGGAATCGGCAGCAGACGAAGCGAAGGATTCGGAATGTTTGAAGTAATAGAAGAATTAAAAAGCGAGGAAGGTTAATTTATGGCGAGTAAAAAATCTATTAAAGAAAATAAAAAATTATCTGTTGACGATAACGGATATTTTAAAGTAAGCCTTGATACTTTTCTTTATAATGCGGGAATTGTTGGGTTTATTCAAGTTTTAGAAAATTCAAAATCGGAAATAGATAAAGATTATATTATTAATGAGCAAGATTTATCAATAAGTAAAAAATTTCTTAAAAAAGCGGATTTATCGCAATTATATATTGACAGTATGATTAAAAATTTTGGGGATAAGTCGACAATATCGGAAACTTTTAAAAATATAGATTATTTAATTAGTAAAGAAGGTATTGAAGAAAAGGAATTTAACAGTAAAATAAATTCTATAATAGATTCTTTATCTTCTAATAGTATAAAAACAGGTTGCGAAACTTTGCAATCTAACGGATTAAAAATAAAAATACAAGAAAATATAAATAATATTAAGAAAAATAAAAAAGATATTGATAAAATTAAAAAATATCTTAAAGAAATACAAAATGATTATAGAAATAATAAAGAAGTAAAACAAACTTTATTAATGAAAAATATAATGTATGCTAAAATACAACCATTTTGGTCAAATAAGGCTTTTTTAAATCCTCAAAAATCTAAAAAAGACTTGAAAAATGAATTTTATGAAACTTTTGAAAAACCTCTTAAATCAATCATTGAAGAAACGAAAGGAAAATATAATTGTATAACTTGCGGAATGCAAACTTCAAGTAGTATGGATACTACTTTTTTATTTGAGGTGGGAGTAGATACGGGAAGAAAGAAATCGGCTTTTTGGAATTGTAATCCAGATTCTTTTATATGTCCTATATGTAGTTTTATATATGCATGTTCTCCTTTAGGTTTTAGAGACATAGGAAATTTAATGTTTTTTATAAATCAAAACGATAGTATAAAAACATTAATAAGTATGAATATTGCTGGAAGAATAATTGATGAAAAAAAAGATGCCCACTATATTGCATATAATACAATAATAAATAAAGCTCTTGATGAAAAAATGAAGGAATTAAATTCTATTCAAGTTATTATTAGAAATAAAAACGGTTATTCTTTTAATACGATAGGGCATGATACTTTAAAAATTATAAAATCTATAAAAGGTGAATTAGAAGTAATATCAAAAAGTTATTTGATAATTCCAAAAGATAATCGTTTTGATATATATAAAATATGTTTAGAAAATATTTTGAATTTTAGAAATCAATGGAATTTAATATATTTGTTATTAATGAATTTTGAAAAAGATGGAGAAAAAGGATATACTATAAATTATACGGTTAAAACAATATTTACAATATTAAAAATACAAATAAAACAAAATCATATATTTAGGGAGGACATAAATATGAATGATAAAATTAATTTATCGTATATAGCTTGTAAAAGCGGCGATGAAATGAGAAGGATTATAATCGGAGTTAATAACGATAGAAATCTTTTGGATATGGAAGAAAAAGAGGCTGATAATAAATTAAGAGGATTAGTTTATCAGTTAATAAATTCTATTCATACTTCAAATATAGATTTATTTTTAAGCAATATAACAAGGCTTTATACGGGTATGAATTTGACTATACCAAATATATTTACTAGAATATTTGAAAGAGACGAAGATTTTAAAGAAATAGGTTATGCTTATGTGCTTGGACTTAAAGGCGCATATTATAATAATAAAGAAAAAGAAAATAAAAACGAACGAGGAGAATAAATAATGGAAAACAAAGGATTAACATTAAGTATAATTTTTGAAGCGGAAAGCGCAAATTATGGCGAAGGTTTCGGAAATATAAGCTCGTTAAAGAAAATGAGCAGAGGGAACGGTTATAGCTATAGTTATATATCTCGTCAGGCTTTGGGTTATAATATCAGAGAACAATTAATAGAGCGGTTAAAATGGAATGAGACTAAAGTTGCAATGGATGGAAAAGTAGTTCAGTATGATAAAAAATCATCTATAAAAGATTGCCCAGAAATAGATTTATTCGGCTATATGAAAACTAAAGATAATAGCATTAATGGAAAATCAAATACAAGGTCAGCGCCTGTAAGATTAAGTAATGCAATCGCATTAGAAAATTATAATTCCGATTTGGATTATCTTACGAATATGGCTTTGGCTAAAAGAGGTAATTTTGAAAATATGATAGCTCAAAGCGAAATTCATAAATCATATTACGCTTATACTATTACTATAGATTTGGATAGAGTCGGTATAGACGAAATCATAACGGAATATGTAAAAGGTAAAGAACCTAAAAAAGAAAAAATTGAGATTGATAAATCAGAAAGAGCTAAAAGAGTTAACGATTTACTTAAAATATTAAAAACTCTATATAGAGATATTAGAGGAAGAAGAGAAAATTTAACTCCAATATTTATTATAGGCGGAGTTTATAATATAAAAAATCCTTTCTTTGAAAATAGATTGAAAGTAAGCAAAAATAAACTTGATATAGAAAAAATATTAAAAACCATTGATATAGACGAAGAAGTAAAAAATAATACCGTAGTTGGATATTTAGGAAATTTCTTTTCTAATTCTAAAGATATAGAAGAGGAATTAAAAACTAAAAGTATTCCTGAAGTTTTTGATTATTTAAGCGAAGAGGTAAATAAATATTATGCCAAATAAAGCGATAAGGCTTGAATGCTATCAAAACATGCCGAATTATAAAAAACCTGCGAGTATGGAGTTTAAAGAAAGTTTTAAGCTTCCTCCATACTCTACAGTGATTGGTATGATTCATAAAGTTTGCGATTTTAAAAAATATGAACCGATGCAAATAAGCATTCAAGGAAATACAAAAAGTATTGTTAGCGATATGTATACGAGATACTTTTTTACTCCTAATAAATGCGAAAGCGATAGAGTATATTTTGATATAATAAATAAAAAAGAAGAAGATAAAAAATTGCAAGCTGGTTTAATTAGAGGAACGGGAGTAGCCGAGCTTATGGTTGATGTCGATTTAATAATTCATATTGTCCCCGAAGATGAAAGTTTATTTAATGAAATATTAGATAAACTAAAAAAGCCATCTATATATCCCGCGCTTGGTAGACATGAAGATATTTTAAGGATTGAAAATGTCCAACCTGTGGAATTAGAGGAAACAGATACGGTTAAAATTTATAATGACAGCTATATACCATTAAAATATTTTAGCAAAGAGGATAACATATTAGGAACGGTTTATTCGTTAAATAAAGAATTTAATAAAACTACGCCAAATAGTATAAGAACTTGGAAGAAGCCGATAAAAGTTAAATATATAAAGAGAAGAATTGAAGCTATAGAATTTGAGAATAATGTATATATGGAAATAGGAGAGAACGCTTATAAAGAAAATGATAAAAATATTAATTTAGGCGTATTTTTAGCTTAAAGGATATTATATTTATGGATAAAGAAAAATATTTAGCAAAATCTTCTAAAAAGAATCAATATAATGAAGAATCTTTAGAGAGACATACAAATAAACTTATAAATTTATTCAAAGATTTTATTTCAAAATACGGCGAAAAATTTACCAAGAAAGAAATCGATTTAATAATGCTTGCTTGTGAAAAACATGATTTAGGAAAATTAAATTATAAATTTCAAAAAGAAATGTATAAAAAAAGTAAACTCGATTTTAAAGAAAATGAGGAAATAGAAAATTTTTATAAAGAGCATAAAAATTTAAATCCTATACCTCATGGAATATTAAGTTGTTGTTTTATAAATTCTAACGAATTAAAAGAGAAATACGGATTCGATAAATATGATATTAATGTATTAGCAACTTCCATATACAATCATCATAATAGAGAATTTAATTCGGATGATTATGTTGATATTTTTGAAGAAATTATAGAAAAAGATTTAAAAGTAAACGCTAAAAATTACGGAATAGAATATTGCAATTCTATCGGACTATCTAAAAATAAAATTAAGAATAATAAAATTGAAATAAATATTGAATATCAATATAATTTTTGGCTTAAATTTATTGTAGTGAAAGGAATGTTGAATAAAATAGATTATGCTGCAAGCACATATTTATATAATAAAAAAGATACGGGACTTGACACTTTAGAATTAACTCCAGAAGATGCAGGTAAAGGAGTTATTAAAAAATTTGGAGATAAATTAAAAGATTGCCAAAAATTTATGAAAGATAATAATGACAAAAATATAATTGTCGTAGCTTCAACGGGAATTGGAAAAACTGAAGGAGCTTTACTTTGGGCGGGAGATTCAAAAACTTTTTATACTTTGCCGATTAAAGTGTCGATTAACGCTATTTATAAAAGAATATGGGACGAAAATTATTACGATAAAAATAAATTTACTTTCTTGCATTCTGACGCAAAAAGCATTATGAGAAAAGACGAAGAAATTGACGATTATCAATTAAAATATATTGAAACAAGGCATTTAATTTATCCATTGACTATATGCACTGTAGACCAACTTTTTTATTTTGTTTTTAAATCTTTAGGCACTGAAAAATATGCAGCGACTTTGAAATATAGCAAAATTATAATAGACGAAATTCAATCTTATACTCCCGATATAATATCTTTTTTAATTTTCGGGCTTAAAGTTATAAACGATTTGGGAGGAAAATTTTGCATAATGACGGCTACACTTCCGCCCATAGTGAAATATTTTTTGGAAGAAACTATAGGAAAAGAAAATATAAAAATAGCTGAAAAACCTTTTTACAAAAAAGATAATGAAGAAAATATTATAATAAGGCATAAAATAAAATATGAAGAGAAAGATTTTGAATATAATGAAATTTTGGAAAAAGCTAAAAATAACAAAGTCCTTATAATTTGCAATACGGTTAGACGCTCTCAAGATGTCTATATAAAACTTAAAGAAAAAAATAAACAAAATACGGAAATTAATTTACTTCATTCGAGATTTATTTTTAAAGATAGAAAAGAAAAAGAGACAAAAATACAATATTTTGCATCAAGTAATAAATTTGGGATATGGATTTCTACTCAAATAGTTGAGGCAAGTTTGGATATAGATTTTGATGTTTTATATACCGATATGTGTTCTGCCGATAGTTTGCTTCAAAGAATGGGAAGATGCTATAGAAATAGAATTTATAAAGAAAACGAACCAAATATTTTTATTTACGATACTAAAGTCGGATTAGGGACGGTTTATGATAAATATATTTTTGAATTTTCCGTTGAGCATATACAAGAATATAATAATAAAATTTTTACAGAAGAAGATAAACAAGATTATATAAATAAAGTTTACGATATTGAAAAACTTAAAAATATAGATAATGAAAATAGTTATTATAAGACAATAAAAAAGAATATCAAAGATTTAGAAATATTTCCAATCGGCGGAATAGATAAAGAAACTGCCGAAGAACAATTTAGAAATATACAAAATATAACGGTTATTCCACGAATTTTTTATAAAGAATTAAATGGAAAAAATATATTTCAAAAATATGAAGAAGCTTTTGGCGAAGATAAAATTGATATAATAGACGAAATAATGGATTATACTTTAAGCGCTCCATTATATTTTAAAGAATATTGCATTAAAGAAATTAAAAATAAAGGGCTTGAACATATATTTATAAGTAATTCAAAATACGATAAAGAATTAGGACTTATAAAAGAATTAGACGAAAAATTAGAGTTTGAAAATAGATGCATTTAGACGGCGAAGAAGAAATAAAATATGTTTCTGGAACTATTTATTCCTATAGTTTTTTATGCATGAGGAAAGTTTGGCTTTCTTATCATAATTTGTCTATGGAACAAGAAAGCGAATTAGTAGAGGTTGGCAAACTTATTGACGAGACAACTTATAAAAACGAAAGACATAATTTTATGATAGATAATATAGTTAATATAGATTTTCTTAAAAAGAATATTGTGCATGAAATTAAAAAATCGAGCAAAGAAAAACAAATGGCAATAAATCAAATTAAATATTATCTTTTTATTTTGAAAAATCATGGATTTGAAGATATTAAAGGGCGGTTGGATGTTCCGAAATCAAAATATACCGAAGAAGTTATTTTAACCGAAGAGGATATAAAAAATATAAAAAGCAATCTTGAAAGAATAGATAAAATAATTAAAAGTAAAAATATTCCAAAACCGATAAACGAAAAAAGCTGTTTGAAATGCGCTTATTATGAACTTTGTTATATATAAGAGGTTTTAATATGGGAGATTCTTATTATTTATTTTCAAGCGGAGAGCTTAAAAGAAAAGATAATACTTTGCAATTTATTAAACCTACGGGCGAGAAAAGAAATCTGCCAATAGAAGTTATATACGATATTTACGCTTTTGGAGAGATTACGATTAACTCAAAATTAATTAATTTTTTATCGCAAACAGGAATATGCGTTCATTTTTTTAATTATTACGAATTTTATGCAGGAAGTTTTTATCCGAGAGAAAAATTGGTTTCTGGCGATTTGCTAGTTCAACAAGTTGGATTTTATACGGATTATAAAAAAAGAGTTTCGCTAGCTAAAAAATTCGTTTACGGAGCGACTGAAAATATATTAAGAAATTTGAAATATTATAATGTTAGAGGACGAGATTTAAACGAAGAGATAGAATCGATAATAAAACTTGAAGAAAGTTTAGATTCTTATAACAGAATAGACGAAATAATGGGAATTGAAGGAAATGTTCACAGAATATATTATAGAAGTTGGAATAAAATAATAAATCAGGAAATAGATTTTGAAAAAAGAGTAAAGCGTCCGCCCGACAATATGATAAACTCTTTAATAAGTTTTTTAAACTCCGTTCTTTATACAAAAATACTTTCTGAAATTTATAGAACGCAATTAAATCCAACTATTAGTTATTTGCATGAACCTTCGGTTAAAAGATTTTCTTTATCTTTGGATGTCGCCGAAATTTTTAAACCTTTAATAGTCGATAGATTAATATTTTATTTATTAAATAAAAATATTATATCTGAAAATGATTTTGATAAAGAAAGCAATTTTTTAAGATTAAAAGAAAATGTTCTTCAAAATATTATGGGAGAAGTAGAAAAAAGATTAAAGACTACTATAAAACATAGAACATTAAATAGAGATGTTTCTTATAGATATTTAATGAGACTTGAACTTTATAAAATAATAAAACATTTACTCGGAGAAAAAGAATATTCCCCGTTTAAAATATGGTGGTAGAAATGTATATAATTTTAATATATGATATTCAGGTAAACGATGAAGATAATCCTTATGTATTGAAAAAAGTTTTTAATATTTGCAAAAGGTATCTTAATCATATACAAAAATCGGTATTTGAAGGCGAACTTTCAGAACCTAAATACCTTAAATTAAAAGAAGAGCTCTTTGACATATTAAGAGAACATAAAGACTCATGTATAATATTTAAAAGCAGAAACGAAAAGTGGCTTGAAAAAGAGTTTTTAGTGAAAGAAGATATTGACAAAACTTCAAATTTTATATAAAATACAAGTATGTCGATGTATAATCTATAATAATTTGCGGATTATCGACAGACGATTTTTAAAATTAATGTCGTATTTTGTATTGTTATATTATTTTATATCAATACTTGTATCAAATTAATATGTAGAAAATATTAGTTTTGCATATTTCAGGGAGAAAAAACGGATAATAAATCTAACCATATTGGAATGTAAATTATGTATGTTTTTATTTTTTTAATTTTTTCACTATGTATAATAAATCTAACCATATTGGAATGTAAATTAAGCAGAGGAGGAACATTATGATAGGAGAAACAGTATAATAAATCTAACCATATTGGAATGTAAATAACTGTTAATGCTCTGCTATCTAATGTGTCGTTTGTATAATAAATCTAACCATATTGGAATGTAAATGCTGCTTGGTGGTCCGCTACGCTTCTTTGTATTGCGATAATAAATCTAACCATATTGGAATGTAAATTCATACTACCCCCGCCT
>ERZ1673700.1929-NODE-1929-length-17848-cov-12.743944_pt1 | contig 17848 bp, 21 predicted proteins | sample MGYA00580230_ERZ1673700 | MGnify/ENA primary metagenome ERZ1673700 (study PRJEB41218, sample SAMN15661782) | gut metagenome | host: Homo sapiens | place: Canada: London | collected 2015-08-20/2019-03-30 | study: EMG produced TPA metagenomics assembly of...
GAACAGAACCAGCAGTTTAAACTTTTTCAAAATTTATTTCGTAAAAATAAAAATCAATCAATCAAAACATTTATTAAATTTTTATCCATCTCTTTTGGATATTTTCTCAATTTGTATAGCTTATCGAATAGAGATATTCGTTTAGTTATAAATAAAAATCTATTAAAAGGAGTTCATATTATGAATTTCAAAAAACTATTTTTAATTACTTTCTGCTTAACTTTTATTTTATTTCTTGCAAGTTGTCAAACTATAGCAACCGCCGACAACATTCCTCAATCTCTTCAACTTTCTGGAAACGATATAACCGTTGGAGAAGTTTTAACGGCGGAACTAAAATATGACGCTAAAGATAACACTTTGAAAGAAAGACTTATAGCCGAAGCTTTAAAAGGAACGACTTATGATTTCTTAATTATGCCTCGTTATGAGATTTTCAAATCTGGTTTAATCACAAAAATGAGAGTTAGAGGAAAAGGCGCAAGAGTTAAATAAAATTTATTAATCTATTGTTAAGCGGAAAATAGAGGCGTCATTTTTTAATGGCGTCTTTTTTTTATTTATAAATACTTGACAAATAAAAAAATAGTATTATATTATGTAAACCTAAAATTATTTTTATAAATTAATTAAAAAAAATATTATTATGAATTACTCAAAAAATAAAATATTCGGAAATTGGGATTTTTATAAATTATGCATTTCTGTAGCCGTTCCCGTTATGGCTCAACAATTAATAATGGGAATGGTTTCGCTTATAGACAATTTTATGGTTGCGGGACTTGGCGATATAAAAATGGCGGCGGTTAATGTTGCAAATCAATTAAATTTTATATATTTGGTTTTATTATATACTTTCTACGGAGCTGGCGGAATATATATGGCTCAAAATAGCGGCGCAGATAATCAAGAAGGAATGCAACAGGCTTTTAGATTTAAAGTAATACTTCCGTTTATAATTTCAGTTATATATATGATTTTAATAGGTTTTGGATAGAAATATCGCTTGAAAAAATGGGGTATGCAAAAAAGGTATTCAACCCATGCTTTATGTATGTTTTCCGATAACCGAATTAAAACCCGCGGGTAATAAACCGTCTTTGCTTGGAAGAGTCGCAGATTCAAAAGAATGCGCTTATCTTATTTTAGATTCAAAAGACAAACAATTTTTATTGGAATCTTTTAAAATATTTGGAATTTTAAGCGAAAGCCATAATTACGGTATAAGACGGATTTTAGAATTAATCAAAAATTACATACAATAACTAAAGTAAAAAATAATACAATTCATAAAATTAAAATATTGACATTATAAAAATTTAAAATAAATAATAAAAAGTTAATTATTAATACAAATTAATATCGTATAAGCCTATTATAAACAAAGAAAGATACAAAACCGTTAAATAGGTTCGTATCTTTCTTAGTTTTAGTCGGTATATTCGGATATAAGGTTAGAAAATATATATTTAATCCTCTTCTTCAGGATATAAAGTAAAACTTAAGCTAACAAAAACTTTACTGCGCGTGGCTTTATTGTCAATGCCTTCATTTTCATAAGGAACTTCCATTTCGCAACCAATGACATTTACGCCGCCGTTACTTGCTTCCACAGTAGCTATGCCGTTTTTATCAGTTTTTATAGCCTCTGTATGATGATTTATAACATCTGGTATAATCTTAACATTTGCCATTGGTTTACCGTTATGCAATAGTTGAACGGTAAATTTTTCTCCTACTTTAAGCTTTGTTGGGTCTACGGAAGGAACTAATTGATATAGTATATTATCGAGCGGTTTTACTTTATCTACATTTCCAAGATAATTGACGCTGTATTTAATAGCGTGAGTTCCCACTGTAGAACCTTTAACTTTATCCATTGGATAAGGGACCCACTCTCCTTCAGGAGTATTGCTCCAATATCCATAGTCAAGTTCTACATATACAACGGAAACATCGCTTTTAGGCTCAATATATATGTAATCTTTGCCTTTAAGCGATTTTATATCCGTCTGCGTATAGCTTGAATTGTAAGCTATCATTTTAAGCAACCCTTTTGGATTATAGGAATTATCTTTCCAACCTTCCCCGACTACTAACTGGGTTCTATCCGACCTTTTAGCAAACCATGCCCCATGAGCAAATACAGTCATAGGCATAATAGCCATACAAGCAGCAACCGCTGCAGAAACGACAGAAATTTTGAATCTCTTCATAATTCTTACCTCTTTTATTTGATATTATTTTAAGTTAGTTATATCTAACTTTTAGTTAGTATTGTATAATATTTTAATTATATGTCAAGATTAATTTTCAAATTTTTTACAGGTTTTATATATAAAATATTGACATTATAAAAATTTAAAATAAAATTATATCTTGAAAAATTTAATAATTAGGATTAAAAAATGAAAAATTTATTGATTTTAATAACTTTATTTTTATTGGTTTTTGTTTCATGCGATAATCAAAAATCTAAAAATTCTTTTAAAGAAGGAGAGATATCGATTAATTTGGGAGGCGAGCCAAGAACATTAGACCCGACTTTAAACTCTTTAAGTTTCGGTTCTATTTATATGATTCATTTTTTTGAAGGTTTAACCAAAAGAGATATTAAAGATAATGTAGTTCCTGGTATGGCGGAAAGTTGGTATATATCGAAAGACGGATTAAAATATACTTTTCATTTAAGAACGAACGCTAAATGGAGCGATGGAAAATCCGTTATCGCTTCCGATTTTGAATACGCATTAAAAAGAGCGGCTAATCCTAAAACGGCTGCTACTTATTCGCATATGCTTAATGTTATAAAAAATGCAAGATTAATAATAAGCGGAAAGGCTGAAGTCGAAACTTTGCAAGTTAAAGCTTTAGACGATTATACTTTGGAAATAATTTTAGAAAATCCTACGCCTTATTTTTTGGAATATATATCGGTTAGCAGTCCTTATTTTCCCGTTAGAAAAGATATTATAGAAACTTACGGAGATAATTGGAGTAGAAATCCAGAAACATATATTGTAAACGGACCTTATATTATGACTGAAAGAAAAACCGATGAAAAAATAGTTATGGAAGTTAATCCGAATTATTATGCTAAAGACGATATTGTAGCGAAAAAAATAACGGTTGTCATAATGAGCGATTCCAATACCGCTTTGGCTGCGATTAGAGAAGGTACTATATTATTTTCATATTTGGAAGCTCCAATGGGCGAGATTCCGACTTTATTAAAAGAAAATTATCTTCTTCAAGAACGCGGATACGGAATATTCTTTTTAGAAATGAATACTTTAAAAGGAGTTTTGACAAATAAAAATATAAGAAGAGCTTTGGCTATAGCTTTCGACAGAAATTATATAATATCTAATGTTATAAAAATGGACCAAATACCAGCGGGAGCTTTCGTTACTACGGGAATGAAAGATTATGACGGCGGAGATTTCAGAAAAAACGGCGGAAATTATATCGATGTCGACAACTATCAAAATAATATTGAAGAAGCTAAAAGATTATTTGCGGAAGCGGGCTACCCTAACGGAGAAGGTTTTCCTGTTTTGGAATTGAGAAGCACGCCAGGATATTTTACGATTATCTGCGAGGCAATACAAGAAATGTATAAAGATAATTTAGGGATAGATATATTAATAAAGTCGGAAGAATATAATACGACTTATCAAGCTATGGTTCAGAAAGATTACGATTTGGCAAGAAGCGGATGGAACGCAGATTTTAGCGACCCTATGTCAATTCTTAATTTCTTTTCAAAAACGAGTGCGGTAAATCATACGGGATTTGCAAACGAAGAGTTTTATGATTTGATGGACTTTGCCTCAAAAACTCAAAACCAAAAAGAAAGAATGGAAGCCTTGCATAAAGCGGAAGATATATTATTTGATTATATGCCCGTAATACCTTTAATTTATAAATTAAATCCTTATATGATAAATCCAAAATTGAAAGGAGTCGTATTTAGTCCTTTGGGAAGATATAAATTTAATTACGCTTATATTGAAAAATAAAAAATACTTTATTTGTAAAAATTCTTATGATTATATTAAAGTATTTATGGAGTTTAAATAGTGAAAGTAAATTTATAATAAAAAAGAAGAAGAAAATTTGAATTTGTAGATTTTTAAATAAAAAGTTAATTTGAAATAAAATACTTTTTTATAGTAATAAGTTGAAATAATTTATACAAATAACTTTTTTACTCTTTTAAATAAAATAATGTATAGCTCAAATAAAATTCTAATTTAGAAATACTTTCAGAAACTTTTTTTATATCTTTATTTGTCTTATAATCTTTTATAGAATCGATTAAATCGTTAGTTAAAATTTTAGCTTTATTCATTTTCAATTTATCAAATCTATCTCTAATCGAAGCCAAATTTTCTATAAAATCAAAGTCTATATTGTCTATTCCCGAAAAAGTTAAATTAGATAATTCAATTTCTAACTCTTTAATAATTTCTAAAATCATATTTATTTTTTATAATAAATAAAAAACCTCCTCTAATTTTCAATAGCTGAAATTAAAGAAGGTTTTAAGCTATATATAAATTAATTTCCCATATATGTCGTTTCTTTTCTAACATCCAATCGAGATATAAAACTGTTATAAACTTGCAAATCGCTCTCGCTTGTTATAACCACGAACTCATGCCTTCTCAAATCTGCTTGATTAGGATATTCGGGCAAAGATTCTCCCAAAGGACATTCTATAAGTCTGTTTTCATTTATACCGCTATTAACCAAATATATTTTTGCGTTTCTTGCTCTTTCAGCCGAAAGTTTATAATTATAAGGATATGCGATACCGATATTGCTCGTATGCCCTTCTATTATAACGCTTACATTTGCGTTAAGATTCATAAACTCTACAACTTGCCTAAGCGATACATGAGTCATTGTAGTCATATTTGTAGACGCAAAGTCGTATATAATTTTAGGCTCAACTACGAGTATTTTTCCTCTTTCGGTTTCTCTTATATAAATTCCCGTTGGAAAAATTAATTCGTTTGCATTAGTCATAGGTTCTTCGACTACTTTCTCTAATTCTTCCACAGGAGGAGGAGTCGGAGGAGTTTGAACTTGCTCTTCTTCTACAATCGGAGCGCTTTTGCATGAAATCGCAAAAATCAATAAAACTAAAATCAATAAAAATTTTTTCATAAAATCTTACCAAAACCTTTCAATGTATTTTTATTCTGTTTCTTTATTAACATCGACAGTTTTAGCAAAATCATTATACTTTTTTAAATCGTTTTCATTCATTATAATTATAAACTCGCTTCTTCTATTGTCTTCCAATGTAGGATATTCGGGCAAAGCTTCGCCAAAAGCATGTTTTAATAATTTGCTATTTTGAACGCCTAATTTAATTAAATAATTATAACTTTTGTCCGACCTTCTTTGAGATAAATTATAATTATATTGAGCGCGTCCTTCTTTACTTGAATTGCCTTCAACAATTATTTTAATGCTTGGATTATCTTTAATTACTTGATGAACAAGATTATAAGCTTCATCATAACTGCCTATTTCTATAGTTCTATCAAATCGGAATTTAACTTCGTTTCCGTCCGACAATTTTAATACGCTTCCTCTTGGAGTTTCTCTAACGCTTACTCCGTTTGGAAGTTTTAATCCCACGCTTTGTTCGGGCGGAGTCTTTTTTGGAGTAGTTTCGCAAGCTACAACCAAAGCAAAAATAATTGATAAAATTAAAGCTATCTTTTTCATTTTTATCCTCTCATAATATTTATTCTTGTTTAATAACAAACATATAATAATTATATTCGTAAAATAATTTTTTATCAATACAATAATTAAATAAATTTAAATAAAATTAATTATATAAATTATCCAATATATATTTTAATTTCATAGCTTCAATCTGTCCTGGAGCGGAAGAAGATTTAGCGGATGCAAATGTAATTACAGAACCAAATATTCTCGTAATAATTCCTAATTTTCCCATAGAGATTGCTATTATAGGAAAATCTTTTATCTCGGAAACGGCTTCTAATAAATTAATCACATCTTTTTTATTTTTAGGCATATAAGCGACTTTCGGTATATCGCATTTTAATTTTATCATTTTATTTATTATATAAACTATATGTTTTTTTGACGGCGTTTTATTAAAATCATGATTTGAGATTATAGTTTTAATATTATTTTCTTTCGCAAGTTTTATAATATTTTTTATATCTCTTTCTTTTAAGGTTAAAATTTCTAAATCAATTAAATCGAAACATTTATTTTTTATAACCGTTTTATAAATATCGATTATATTATTATAAAAATCGTTTTTTAGTTTTCCGCCTTCTTTATAGCTTCTCATTGTAAAAATTATTGGTTTATTAGTTATTTTTTTTATGCTTTTAGATATTTCTATTATATTTATTTCGCTTTCTTCATTGTAAATAATATCTTCTAAATAAAAATCCGCTCGCCATTCTATAATATCTATTGGCAATTTATTTATATATTTAATATATTTAATAATTTCTTTTTCGTTTTTTTCAATCACGGGAACGCATATTTTTGGAGTGCCTTCTCCAAGTTTAATATTTTTTATCTTTATAATATTTTCCATTTTACGCTCCTTCATTATATAAAATTTATCTAAATATAATTTTTTTAATATAATCAACAGGCATTTGTTTATTAGTCCAAAGCTCGAAAGCTAAAGCGCCTTGATATAAAAGCATTCCCATTCCGTTTATAATTTTGCATCCTTCTTTTTCTGCTATTTGAAGCAATTTAGTTTTTGAAGGATTGTATATACAGTCGCTTACTATCAAATCTTTTCTGAAAAAATTTTTATTTTCTATTAATGAAATATCTTCTTTCATTCCAACGCTTGTTGAGTTTATTAATAAATTGCTTTCTTCAATTTTATTTTTTAAAATATTTTTATCTTCCAAAGAATATAATTCTATTTTGCAATTAGTTTTACTTGCTATATTGTCTAATATTTTTTTTTGCTCGTCCCAATTTTTATCTCTTTTAAATACAAATATATTATTAATTCCTTCAAATACCGCCTGAGATATTATTGATATTGAAGCTCCGCCCGTTCCCAAAATAGTTATATTTTTATTTTTTATATTAATATTTTCTTCTTCCAAAGATTTAAAAAAACCTTTTCCGTCCGTGCTGTAACCTTTTAAAATTCCGTTATCGTTTACTATAGTATTAACGCTTTGAGAGAGTTTCGCTATTTCTGAAATTTCATCCAAATATTGAATAACCTCTTTTTTATTCGGCATAGAGAGATTAACTCCTCGCATATTAAGAGTTTTTATTGACTTAACCGCGTCTTTCAAATTATCTTTATTAACTTCAAAAGATAGATATGCAAAATTTAATCCTAATTTTTCAAAAGCGTTATTATGCATTATAGGAGAGATGCTATGAGTCGAAGGCGAAGCGAAAAGTCCCGTTAAAATAGTTTTTGCATTTATTATCATTTATAAACCCTTTTGATTATAAGCTTTTATTTTTTCAATCCAACTTTTATATTCTTTATCAGAAATTTCTTCTAAAATTTTAACATAAGGATTTAATTTAGGATAAAGTTTTGTAAAATAATTCATATCCCATTTTATCGCTTTATTCCACATTCCATCGCTATCCATAATAATTATATGAGTATTTTCAATATCGTTTGGAATTTCTTCAGGTCCCATATCTCCATATATTATATTATATAATTCAAGTTCTCCGTTTTCGTTTTCTATTTTATATTTTCCGTCTTGGCATAAAGCGTATATTGTATAATATTGTTGATGCGCTTGAGTTTCAATAAGCTCTTTAGGATATTCTTTTCCCGTAGCGATATTATAAATCTTTTCGTCAAATTCGTATCCGTCTATTCCGTATCTTTTAAGTAAATCTTTTTTATATAACTCGGCTTCCATTAAAGTTATAAGATGATAACAGTTGCTTATATCGGCAGTTTCAATAAAAAATCCTCGCTCGACTTTAGGCGATAAAATTAATATTTTTGTTATATTGCAAGCTTCGGCTGCGACATGCAAATAACCCAAACCTTTAATATAATTTTCCAAATATTCTATATATTCGACAGGCTCTAAACTTCTAAAATAAGCGCGCAAATTTCTATTTGAACATGCTATAGTCATTATCGGAGCGACCATCATATCGATTCCCAAAAAAGCCTCTAAAGGTTTATAATCTAATCTATACATTATTTCCAAATTTAAATTGCCAATATCGTTTTCGGTTATCTCGTCTTCATCAACATTATAAAATTGAGAAATATTTTCTATAAATCTGCTTGCATAATCTATATTCTTATAAAATAAATCTATAATTCTTTTTCCAATCTCTTCGTCAATTTTATCGGTATGATAAAAAGCATGAGCTATAAAATTAGCGGCGCTATATGATTTTAAAATATCCATATTTTCTAATTCTAAAGAAAGCGCTTTGCAAATTTCAAATTCTTTATCATGATTTTTTTTTGAATATTCTTTTAATTTTAAAAAATTTTCGTTTTGAGAGATTAATTTTTTATTTAGAACTTCGTCAACATTTGATTTTTCTTTTGCATATTCAATATAGTTTTTTATAATATCTTTCATTAAAAACCTCTTTAATAAACATATATTTATTATATCACAAAAATCGAAAACTTCAAAATTTATTACCAAATTATGATAAAAAATACTTTATTTACACTTGACAAAAAAAACTATTATATTATTATAACCATAAAATCAGATATATTTACGGAGTAGACTAATGGAAAAAATACAATCTCTAAATTTTTTAGACGAAATAAAAATCTTAAACGGTTATTTTGCAAAGTTTGACGATGATTTTGACGATTACGATTATGATGACGAAGACTTTGATGATGATGACGATTTCGATGATGACGACTTTGACGATGATGACGATTTCGATGACGAAGACTTTGACGATGATGATGATTTCGATGACGAAGACTTTGACGATGATGATTTCGATGACGAAGACTTTGACGATGATGATGATTTCGATGACGAAGACTTTGACGATGATGATTTCGATGACGAAGACTTTGACGATGATGATGATTTCGATGACGACTTTGACGATGACGAATAATACAAACGGTTTTTAAAGCGGGTGATTTAATGGCTGAAAAAAATAATAATAAATTCGCTAAAGATAATTATAATAAATTTTATAAAAAGAAAAACAAAGAACAGTTTTATAAAAAGAAAAATAATAATAATAAGCAACATAAAAATAATAAAAAAACGATAGAAGAATATGAGCGAATTTATCTTAATAGACGAATGAACGATAATTCTGAAAAGCCTATATGCCCGATTTGTAATAAGCCGATATATATAACGGAAGAAGGAATAAATCATAACGCTACGGGAAATCTCGCTCATTTTGAATGCGTATTAAACGAAATAAAACAGAATAATATAAACGATATTGAAGAAAACGATAAATTAGTTTATTTAGGCTCTGGAACTTTCGGAATAATACAAGAAAGAAATAGCGGCAAAAACTCCAAACTCTTTGTGCGAAAGAGAATAAACTACGAAAATAGAAAAGTTAAAAAAATCGATAATGACGCGGACCCAGAAGAAGAGGAGTTATTTAATGTATGATAGATTCGGATAATATTCCAATTGGATTTTATTCCGCCGCTTTGAAGTCGGGATTAAAAAATAACGATTATGATTTAGCCATAATAAAAAGCGAGCCTTCAAGCGTTGTGTCGGCTTTATATACTCAAAATAAATTTCAAGCCGCTCCCGTTTTATTTTCAAAAAAGAACGATAAAAATAAAATAGATTTGCTTATAGTAAACAGCAAAATAGCAAATTCTTTAACGGGAAAGAAAGGCTACGATAATGTTTTGAATATTACTGATTTTGCAAGTAAATTTTTTAAATGCAAGAGAGATAATATTTTAATCGCTTCTACGGGAATAATCGGAGTTCATTTAGATACGGAAAAAATTAAAAACGCTATTAAAAAATCTTCGTTAAATGAAGGTTTTGAAAATATAGCGAGAGCGATACGAATGCGAGATAAATTCGATAAAGTATATACGGCGAAATTAAATATAGAAAATAAAACCGCTCATTTTTACGCTATAGCCAAAGGAACTTCGATAGTTCATCCAAATATGGCTACGATTTTATTATTTATTTTTACGGATTTAAATGTAGATAAAGAAGCTTTAAATAAAGCTTTTAGAGAATCGATAGATAAAACTTTAAATAGAATATCGATAGACGGAGAAACTTCAACAAACGATACGGCGATTATAATGGCTAACGGAGCTATTAATAATAAAATAATAACGATAAAAAATAAAAAATCATTTAAGTTATTAAAAGATAAATTAGACGATATTTGCGCTAATCTTTCAAAAATGATAGTTTTGGACGGAGAAGGAATGACTAAAGCTATTATAGTTTCGGTTGAAAGAGCAAAAACTCAAAAAGACGCATTCGATATAGCCAAGTCAATAGCGACTTCAAATTTGATAAAAATATTATTTATATCGTTAAATCCTAATTATGAGAAAATTCTTTCAGCTATAGGAAATACGAATATTAATATAAAAAATCTTTCGCTTTCTATAAACGGAATAAATATATATAAAAACGGAGAGTTAAATAAAAATAAGTCGGATATTAACAAATTAAAAGACGGTTTCAATAGAGAAAGAAAAGAGCATTTTATAGTTTTAGATTGCGGTTATAATACGAAATACGAAGATTATTATTATTTTACGGATATGACGCAGGAATATATATCTATTCATTGTTCTTATAATATATAATTTTATTTCAGGATTTTTTAGTTTCTGCCTATTTTCGCCGATTTTTTTAAAATAAATACTTGACAAATTTTTTAAAATATTGCATAATTTAATCATAAAAAGATATTAAGGAGGGTTCTAAAATGAAAAGACAAACAAAAAAATTTTATCTATTATTAATTATCTTATCTTTAATTGCGCTATTTTCAATAAGTTGCAATAATGACAATAATAATAAGGATAAAACGGGGGCAGAAGAAGTCGAAAAGGATAAAACAGGAGCAGAAGAAATCAATAAGGATAAAACAGGAACGAAAGAAATCAATAAGGATAAAACAGAAAAAAAGGAAGTCAAAGAAGAAAGAAAATTATCTTATTATGCTGGTGATTGGTATGAAAAACCAGAAAAGAAAGCTACTGAAAAGAATATACTTACCATAAATACTGACGGTTCTATTATTTTAAAGATTAGTGATGATGTAAAAATTCCTTCGAATTCTATAACAAGAGTTAGCGATACAAATTATACTACTTCATATAATGATTCTGATTCTATAAATGTAAAATTGACTCTTATTTTTAGTAGCGATACAGAAGGAAAGTTAATGATGGAATCCAAAGAAGAATCAGGAGAAGATTTAGTAGCAACTATAGATATTATTAAAAAATAGTTAAGGTTAATAATAGTTAAGATAATTAAAAGGCATCGTATTTATTACAGTGTCTTTGTTAGCGTAAGCAAAGCAATATATTAAAAAAACTTCTTGCTTGTTGAGAAAAGCAAGTAAAAAATTTTTACTTTATTTGATGCCAAAAAGAATGTGAATTTTTCTTTCTTTATCCAAAAATTATTGCTTGACTTATAGAAGCTTTAGCGTGCTATCAACAAAGTAAATATAATTTTATATGTTTTTCCATAAAAGGATGTAGAGCGTCAAAAGTAATTTTTTAGAGTTTTTTATTTCGTCTATAGTTAAGTCTGTTATTTCGCTTATAAAGTTAATATCAATTTTTTTAGATTTTATTAATTTTGCCATTGAGATTTATTCGTTAATTATACATTTTATAAATTTCTACTCTTTATTTATAAGATAATCAAATATAATATTCAAATCTTTTTTGGAAAGTTTAATATTTGAAAACATATCCGCTCTGTTTTTAAAAGTCTTTATCAAGCCCGACATTCTTCTATATTCTTCAATATTTTTATGATTGCCCGACATTAAAATATTTGGAACTTCCATATCGTCAATTTTTTCAGGTCTAGTATATTGACTATATTCTAAAAGCCCCGCCGAGTTTTCTTCAAAAGTATCGTTATAAACAGATTCTTTATTATTCAAAGTATCTTTATATCTTGCAATTGCATCTATAAGTAAAAGCGCAGGAATTTCTCCTCCGCTTAAAACATAATCTCCAACGCTTATAGTTTCGTCAGCATATTTTTTTTCAACTCTATAATCTATTCCTTCGTAATGTCCGAGTATCATCGTTATATGTTTTTTTTTAGAAAACTCTTTTATTTTTTTTTGATTCAAAACTTTTCCCGAAGGCGAAAAAATTATAGTATAGCCTTTATTATTATTTTCAAAATATTTTTTAAATATATTATAAGTCATAATCATACCAGGTCCTCCGCCGTAAGGATAATCGTCGCATCTTTTATAATTGCCTTCTCCAAAATCCCGCATATTAATTATATTCAAATTTATTTTTTTATTTTTTATGGCGTTATTTATAATTCCAAGCGAAATTGGACTTTCGTAAAAAGTAGGAAATAAAGTAAGAATATCTATAAGCATTAATTTACCTAAAATATATTTATTTTTTATTATATAGCAATAATAAAGTATAACAAGTTTTTATATTATAATAATTATTAACTATGATTATTAATAAAATTAATCAATAAAAATATAGAAATACCGAAAATTAAATTACAAATTTAATCGGTAGAAAATAATGAAAATATTTATAAACGGCAAGGAATTATTCGCCACTTTAGAAAATGAAAAAAACGCTTACGAAGTATTAAAACCCGTTGAAGAATGGTGCAATTCAAATTCTTTTTTAATAAATAGAATTCTTATAGACGAAAAAGAAATGTCTCCTTATATAGACGAAGAATATAAAACCATAGCGATTGAAAATATAAAAAAAATAGATATAGAAGCTTTAAGCCATAGCGAATATTATTTATCTTCAATGATTTCAATAATAGAATATATAGAAAAAGTTTCTAAAGTAGATTCTATAACTTTAAGCGAAAAAGATATAGAAGACTTAAAAGACGGAATATTTTGGATTTTAGATTCTGTTCCAAGAGCGATATTTTTATGCAATATGAATCTTGAAACCCATGGAGTTATTCATATTTTAAAAATGCTTGAAGTAAAATTAGAAAGATTAAATACTCTAACCGATAACGAAGAATATAATAATTATTCCGATAAAGTTAAAGAATTTTTCCAAGATGATTTTAAGCCTTTTCTAAACGATAAAGTTTTGCCTTCAATGGATATGGTTTTGCAAGACGCTAAAATAAACGCTATAATCATATTTGCAAACAATATAAACGAAAACAACGCTTTATATAAAATAGGAACTTTGCCTAAATTTCAGCCTTTTATAATAGAAATATTAGACGAAGTTGTAGATAAACTTCAAACGGGAAAAGATAAAGAAGCTTTTATATATGCAGAAAAATTTTCTCATATAGTCGGACTTTCATTTAGCGTTCTTTCAAAGGTAGCCGAAATATGCTCTATAGATTATTCAAATATAAAAATTGATAATATAAGTTTACTCGATTCTATTAACGATTTTAATTCAATGATGAATAATTTATTAGACGCTTTTTCAAATGAAGATTATATATCTATAGCCGATTTGCTCGAATACGAAATAAAAGAAAAAATAGAAAATATAATGGATTATACTCCGCTTTTAGAGGAATATATTGAAAGACTCAATGTTTGATTTTATTGAAAACGATAATTCTTTTTTGCCTATGGCTGAAAGAATGCGCCCGACTTCAATAGACGAAGTTTACGGACAGAAACATATTTTGTCGGAAAATAAAACTTTAAGAAAAATGATTGATAAAGATAAAATAACTTCAATGGTTTTTTTCGGACCTCCTGGAGTTGGAAAATCTACCGTAGCGTCAATAATCGCAAAAAAAACAAAAAGCGAATATATAAAATTAAACGCCGTTCTTTCAAATGTTTCAGAGATTAGAGAAGCTATAAAAAAAGCCGAAAAGAATTTAGCGAACTCAAAAAAGACAATTTTATTTATAGACGAAATTCACAGATTCAATAAAAGCCAACAAGACGCTTTGCTTCCTGCAGTCGAAAATGGAACGATTGTATTAATCGGAAGCACGACTCAAAATCCTTATTTTTATTTAACAAACGCCTTACTCTCTCGAATAATGCTTTTTGAATTTAGAAATCTTGAAGATAGAGACATTAAAGAAGCTATTCTTAAAGCTATTACGGACAAAAGAGGACTTGGCGAAAATGATATTGCAGTAGAAAATGAAGCGATTGATTTAATAGTAAAATATTCGCATGGCGATGTGAGAAAAGCTTTAACCTATCTTGAAGCCGCGTTTTTTGTCACTCAAATAGATGAAACTAAAGAAAAACTTACAATAATTGAAGAAGTCGTAAAGGATGTTACAAGCAAACAAATTTTAAATTTTGACGAAGACGAACATTATAATACTATAAGCGCGTTTATAAAAAGCGTGAGAGGAAGCGACACAAATGCGGCGATTTATTATTTGGCAAGAATGCTTGAATCGGGAGAAGACCCGCGATATATAGCGAGAAGATTATGCATATTAGCGTCTGAAGATATAGGTTTAGCCGAACCTGAAGCTATAAATATTGCTTCTTCTTTAATTAATATTATAGAGTTTATAGGAATGCCCGAAGGAAGAATTCCATTAGCGGAAGTGACAATTTATTTATCTTTATGTCCAAAATCAAACTCCGCTTATAAGGCTATAGATTCGGCAATTAGAGATATAAGAAACGGAGAATTATATTCTATTCCAAATTATTTGAAAGATAATAATTCCGCAAGTTTCGATAAAAAATCGGAAGAAGAATATAAATATCCGCATGATTTTCCTTATCATATAGTTAAGCAAAATTATTTAGAAAAAGGAATTAAAAAAAATTATTATAATCCCGTAGATATTGGCGAAGAGAGAGAATTAAAAAAAGTTTACGAATGGATAATGAATCATATTAATTAAAACTATTATTTTTTTATGCTTCTATAAGCTTCTTTTAATTTATTTGCAGATTTAGTTAAATAATTTTTTTCTTCTTCGTTTAAGGTTATCGGAATAATCTTTTTCACTCCTTCTCTGCATATTAAAGAAGGTATTCCCAAACAAACATCATTTATTCCGTATTCTCCGTTTAAAAAATGCGAAACGGGAAGTATAGAATATTCGTCTCTTATAATCGCCTGCGCTATTCTTTTAACCGCCATAGCCACTCCATAATAAGTAGAGCCTTTTTTCTCTATTATTTGATATGCGCTATTTCTTACTTCGTCTAATATTTCTTCTAAATTTATATCGTAGGAATTTAATATATTTTTGCAATAATCTTCTATATGAATTCCCGAAATATCGGCATTGCTCCAAACTGCTAATTCGCTATCTCCATGTTCTCCTATTATAAATGCATGAATATTTTTACTGTCAACTTCTAATTTTTTACTAAGCAAATATCTTAAACGAGATGTGTCTAAAACCGTTCCGCTTCCCAAAACTCTCTCTTTAGGAAAACCGCTTAATTCTAAAGCGAGCATTGTAAGAATATCAACGGGATTTGTAACTATTAATAAAATGCAATCTTTATTGTATTCTATTATGCTTGGAATAATTTTTTTAAATATCGAAGCGTTTTTATTTATTAAATCTATTCTAGTCTCTCCAGGAAGTTGATTCGCTCCCGCTGTGACTATAACCAAATAAGCGTCATTCAAATCCTTATAATCGCCCGAATAAACATTAACGGGATTAGTAAATTGAATTCCATGAGCTATATCTAAAGCGTCTCCTTCGGCTTTATTTTTATTAGCGTCTATAATAACGATTTCATTAAATAATCCGCTTTGAACGAGAGTAAAAGCCGTTGTAGCTCCAACTCCTCCAGAACCTATAACCGCGCATTTTTGTATATTCATTTAAAATCTCCTTATCTTGTTTTTTAATTATCTTAATAGTTAAAACGGTATAAATGTTAGTATTGTAAAACATATAAATTACAAATTTTTTAACTTAATATATGTCGATTTTTGGATTAACTTAATATTTGCAATTTTTTATGTTAAATGGTAAAATTTTATTTATAATATCATAGGGGTAGCGATTTGAATTGCAATATATGTGGTAAAGAAAAAGCGGTTTTGCATATTGTTGAAACGATAGACGAAAAACGCGATAAAATTAGTGTTTGTAAAAAATGTTCTAAAGATTTTGGAATTATAGAAAAATGTTTTGAGAGTCTTGAAGATAACAATAATTTGATTTCCATATTTCCAAATCATAAATCTACTAAATTAAAAAAAATAAAAGCAAATAAAAAAAATCGTAAAGAAACTTGTAACGCTTGCGGATATTCTTTAAATGATTTCTTAAAAACTAAAACTGTAGCATGTCCAAAATGTTATAATAGTTTTGAAGCTTTTGTTAAAAAAATCGTTTATAGAATTCATAATAAAAATAAACATATAGGAAATATGCCAAATAAAAAATTATCCGAACTCGATATTGAAAAAGAGATTTTAAAACATCAAAGCGATATAGAAATTCTTAAAAGTATGGAGAAATACGAAGAGGCTAACGAGTTGAAGAAAAAGATAGAAACTTTAAGCGAAGTTTTAATATCTAAAAAAATATAAGTGAAAAAAATATGTTCGCCGATAAAAATATAGCAGATTGGATATACAATAAAGGCTCTGAAGATAATATTGTTTTATATTCTAAAGTATCGATATACAGAAATTTAGAAAATATAAGATTTCATTATCATATGGATAAAGACGAAATTGATAAAGTAGATTCTATATTAAAAAAAAATATTGAAGAGTTAAATCTTAATTTAAGCGAAATAAAATTAAAAAATATTGATTCTTCTAATATAAATATTCTTAAAGAAAATCTCACTCTTCCAAAAAATAGAAATTTATTAAACGCGACATTATATACGAATATGGACGAATCGACTTCTATACTTGTAAACTCAAACGAACATTGCGAAATACAAACTATAGCAAGAGGATTTGAATTAAAAGAATGTTTTAAAAAAGCCTACGATATAGAAAATAAACTTGACGAAAAAGTGGATTTTTCTTTTGATAAAAAATTAGGATATTTAACAGGCTCTCCGCAAAAAATTGGAACGGCAATGAATTTAACGGTTTCTATGGCAATTCCCGCTATCCTTTGTAAAACTCCAAATAATATAGACGATTTTATAAGCAAACTTTCAAAATTAGGTTTTGATTTATTTGTAAGAGATGAAAAAAATATTCCAATACTTAATATAACAAATAGAGTTATGGTAGGAATTAAAGAAAAAGATATATTAAAAAATATGATTGAGATAGTCAATGATATTTTAGGCAAAGAAAAAAAAATAAGAAACAGAATTAAAAAACTTAATAAAATAAAAATTGAAGACAGAATATATAGAAGCAAAGCGATATTGTCATCTGCAAAAAAATTGAAATATAGCGAAATTATAAAATATAGTTTTTGGTTAAGAGCGGGATTATATTATGATATGCCCGAAATTAAAAATATTGAACTTGACGATTTATATTATATATTATTTATAACTAAAAATAATCATCTTAAAAATTTGAATAATCAAAATAATACTCAAAACATAAATGAAATTAGAGCGAATATAATTAGAGAAATTTTTAATAATAAATAAAATTTTAACTATTGACATTTTTTATTAATATGTTATAATTTAATCATTAAAAAAAAGGTAGGAA
>ERZ1673700.1946-NODE-1946-length-17686-cov-11.939595_pt1 | contig 17686 bp, 17 predicted proteins | sample MGYA00580230_ERZ1673700 | MGnify/ENA primary metagenome ERZ1673700 (study PRJEB41218, sample SAMN15661782) | gut metagenome | host: Homo sapiens | place: Canada: London | collected 2015-08-20/2019-03-30 | study: EMG produced TPA metagenomics assembly of...
AAAAATTAACTTTTAAGGAGATAACTCTATGATATCTAAAAATAAAAATTTATTTCTAAAAATTTATATTTTATTTGTAATTATTATTTCTATTGCTTTAATAATTCTACAAATTCTTGGCTCAAAAAATAGAGTTGGTTATTTAACCGACTTTAATTTGAATATTGATAGAACATTAGAATTAAATAATCTAAATGATATTAGAGAAGAATTTACGATTGGTGGAAAATATGATGAAGAAAGCATAACAAATCAGGTTAGAAAAATGAAATATTACGATTTCAAAAATATCGATAAAGCAGAAATTGATGAAGAAGGCATAAAAAATTATATATTTACAAATGAAAATATTACAAATTATATTTATCATTTTAGAATAAGATATTATGACAAAATATTTAGGAATAACGATATTTATGGCGTTTATCCTGATTTATCTAATTTGCCTGATTATATAAAAAATGCGGAAATGGATGGAGACGGAAGTCCTTATGGGAATTTTATTTCTGATAAAAAAGAGATCGAAGAAAAAATTGATAATGTTAATTATGTTTTGAAAATTAAATTTGATTTTTGTTTAATCCTAATTTCAGTAATTATACTAATATTTTTAACTAATAATATAAATATATTTAATTATTCTTCGTTGAGACCAGTTCGTTTGGATTATATATTATTTGGAATAATAGTTGGGCTTTGTTTTTTCTCTTACATCTATTCAGATGTTTTAGTAATTTTTCCATTTAGCGTAAATTTTTGGAATGTTAATCCAGTTAATTTTTTCTATGAAGTCTACAATAAAGTAGGTTCTTATCATAAACCAGATGACTTACCTTATTTAGCTTATGTTATTTATGCGATGCTTTATTTTCCTTTATGGATATATTCAAAGGTAAGGGGAATAACTTATTATACTTGGCATCATCCAAACTTTGAAGTAGGCACTTTAGAAATAATGTATATAAAATTTTTGCTTTTATTTTTTGTTTTGGCTTCTTCTTATTTGCTTTATAAAATATCAAAAAAGTTAGGATTATATGAAAATCGTTCAAAATGGGTTAGTTTTATTTTTATGTCTTCTCCGTTTACTATACTTACAGCTTTTGTTATAAGTCAAGTTGAAATTATAATGATATTCTTTACATTACTAGCGATATCGGATTATTTGTATAATAACAGGAGATATATACTTTGGTTTTCCATAGCAATACCCTTAAAATTATTCCCAATTTTCATTTTTATACCTCTTACTTTATTGAGAGAAAAAAATTATATAAAAATTATTATAAATATAATTATCGTTATACTACCGTATATAATTACTCAAATAATTTTTAAATCTCCAAACCCTTCAAATAGAAATATTATAGCTCTTCAAACAATAGTAGATTTTAAAATTATAGGAGCTTCTATATTTATAATAATATACGGATTTATATGTTTATATTCATTCTTGCAAAATAAAGACAGCTATGATAAATATGAATTCAATAGACTTGTAATATATACAATTTTATTTACTTTTTCTTTAGTTGTATTAGTTAACTCGTTTTTTCATTTGTATTGGATTATTATTATACCTCCTTTTATTTCTCTCGTAATATTTTTTAATGATAAATATTTTAAATTAAATATATTGCTTGAGTTTATAGCTACATTTTGTTACGCATTAATGTTATCATACTCGCATACACTTATAACTATGGAAGAAGCCACAAGAACAAAATCTATTACTTTTATTAAGCTATTTGTTAAAAGTTATAAATATAATAATATTAGAGATATCTTTCCTAATATTTTTCAAAATGCCAATATAACGAATATTATTTATTCGCTATTTGTTACCGATATTATATGCATATTGATAATAAATTTCCCTAAAAATAATAAGTTGCTTTTATTTGATAGTGAAAAACCTATAGATAGAAAAATATATATTCGATTTATACCTACTTTATTCATAATATTTTTAATATGGTATTTAGGAGTTAAGAAATGAAGATTGAAAAACCAAATAAATTATCATATAGATAAATAAAGCTACGATATCATTATAAAATCAAAATATTATAATATATATAACTTATAGCTCAATTAATAGGAACCATATAAAGTAATATAAGTATTGTTTAAAAAGATAATAGTCCTTTTGAATTATTTACAAACGATAAAATTACTGAATTTATAAAGCATTTATTAATGAATAATAGCAAAAAATATGGAGCTTGCAAGTTCTGTTCTATGGATATATTTGATAATAGATTGTATATTATTTAAATTATAAAACTAATCACAATTCTGTATCCAAATAATAAAAATATAAAAAAACATTTCACTATTTTTATAAATTAGCTTAGTTTATAAAAAATATTATATTTATTTACCTTTATAAAAAACATATGAAGATATGAAGATGAGAAGATAGAAATGAAACAGGTTAGCATTAATGAGAAAGCAAATGCTGAAAATAATAAAGGTGTTAAATTCTTTATAAAAAGAAGCAATAGAAATATACAATTCTATATCATAAATATATTATAATTTAGGAAATACAAAACTATTTTTATATAATGAAAATGAAAGTATAGAAAATGCTGACAGTTTAGAAAAAATATTTAATGAAGTTATGTCAGATTACACTAAAGCCATCAATTTGGGTGATAAAGAAGATTGTCGATACTATTCAATATAGGAACATTATATGCGTTATCAAAAAATATAATATGACTATTTACGATTTAACCAAATCTATAGATATTGACAATATGCTCACCGAAGCATATATAAATAGAGCAAATATATACCTTATATTGAGGAATAATGATAATAAAAATTTAGAAGAATATTTAAAAAAGCAAGCGAAGATTTAAATAAAGTGGAAGAACTATCAAACGAAGAGGATAAATATTTAACTCGTGTTTTATATAATAATTTAGGAAATACTTATTTAAGCGATGGTGATTTTTATAATGCTGAAAAATATTATAAAAAATCATTAGAAAAAGATAATAATTATATATACGCTATTTTAGGTTTGGCAAATATAGATATTTACAACTATCAATATTCTAAAAATAATAATTACTATGGGGAAGCTGAAAAAAATCCAAATTTTTATAGTATTTATTATAACAAAAGCCATTTGCTTCTAAATAAAGGTAGAATAGACAAAAATAAAAAATCCTACTATGAAGAGGCTATTGAATTAATAGAGAAGGCTTTGGTGTGTCTTAATAATAAAAAAATAGAAGATAATACTACAAAAGAACTTTATAACTATGGTATGGGAGTAGCATATTCTGAATTGTATAATTATGATATATCAGTAGAAAATAAAGTTATAGAAAGTTATAAAAAATCTATTGAGTTAAATGAATACGATTATAATCCATATTACAATTTAGCAGATTTTTATGATAACATAGGTAATAAAAGGGAAGCCATTAATTATTATAATAAATCTATTGAAATAAATCCTAAACATGAAAGTTCTTATAATAATAGGGCAGCTATATTAATGGAAAAAGGAATATATAATGAAGCAATCTCGGATTTGAATAATGTTATAAAAATTAATAATAATAACGCAGGAGCTTACTACAATTTTGGGGTCATTTATTCTTATCAAGAAAAATACCAGTTAGCTATAGATAACTTTAATAGATGCATTAATTTATCTGAATGTAATAATTATTTTCAAAAAATTCTTATTATAATTTAGGAATAATAGTGGGTAGAATGGGTAATAATGAAGAAGCAGTAAGGAATTTAATAAGGGCTTATGAAATAGAAGATAATACGATTGATAATAATGATATATTGAAAACAATAAAAGAAGAAGCTAAAATATGCAAAAACAAAGTTGCTATTGATTATCTAAATTCAAAAAACATTTATTTTTAAAAATTATATATTTTAGTTATTATCTTTATCTTTCTTAATAGAAAAACCTTTTAATTTTTGGTCGTTATAATATCGTATAATAATATTTATATTGTTTATATTATTCTTTATATTATAAGTAGTTTGTTTAATAATTAATGATAATATTAAACTAATAGCTGATAATAAAAAACTTGATATGGAAAAAGATGATATAACTATATTGAATATTTTGATGCCATTAAATAATCAAGATATAATAAAATTTATAGCAGATAATAGTAATATACCAATTATATATTAAATACATTTATTTGCAAGTAGTGATAACGAAAAAAATTATAACAATTGGACACTACATTCTAAACAAAGCTAAAATATACGAATTAGCATTAGACGAAAGAATCGATTTAACGCTTAATTATTTTAACGAAATAAAAATTTATTTGAAAGAAACACAAAGTAATTTATATAATATTAAATACCTTCAGGCTTACAAATCTTAAAAGCCTCACACCCATTTTTTATTGCTTCGTTCAAATTTATAGCTTCCTTTTCTCCCCGCAAAGTTCGGCAATTTTCAAGATGATATTTTTTACCTGTTTTTGCTATATAAACAATTTTTTCAGCGTCATTAATTTTATTTTCGCTTATAGTTTCATTGGCATTTTTAATTTCTGAATTTTCATTTGCTTTATTTTCTTCGCTTTCGTTAGTTGCTTCAATTTCGTTTGTTTTTATTTCACTCATTTTATTTTCTTTAGACGTAGTTTTAGTTTCATTAGTTTTTATAATGTTTGTTTTAGCTTACTGATAAAAAAATTATCTGAATTATTTTCAATAAATTCTGTTTCGTCTTTAGATTTTTCAATTTCATCATAAGTTTAACTTGAGCATTGAATAATTAAGACTGATGAAATGATTAATAAGAAAATAATTTTTTTATAAAAAATTCCTCATTAATATAATTATTAGGTATTTTTATTTTAAGATTATTTGTATATTTATTTAAAAAATATTAATTTCAATGTATAATATTCATAAATTAAATTTTTTTATAAACTTCAAATTTTTAAGGATTTTCTTAATTATGATAAAAGCAATATTTTTTGACATAGACGGAACTTTGGTTAGTTTTAATACTCATAAAGTTTCAAACGCTTCTAAAATAGCCATTAAAAAACTAAAAGAAAAAGGCATAAAAGTTTTTATAGCTACGGGAAGAATTAAATTGCAAGTAGATAATTTGGACGATTTAGAATTTGACGGATATATAACCGCTAACGGACATGATTGTTATGTAGATAATAAAGAAATATATAGAAATGCAATAAGCAAGGAAACAATATACTCTTTAATCGATTATTTAAAAAACAAAGAAAAATTTCCATGTTCCGTAATGACGAATAACGGAATATTTATTAATTATATTGACGATAAAGTAAAAAAACTTTCCGAAGGAGTGGATATAGAAATTCCTGCAATTGAAAATTATTTTGAGTTTGTAGAAAAAAATATTGGCAATATTTTGCAAATTAATATTTTTGTTGGCGAGGATAAAGAAAAAGAATTAATGAATAAAGTATTTAAAGATTGCGATTCGAGCAGATGGCATCCCGCATTTGCAGATATTAATAGCAAGGGCGGAGGAAAACATATAGGAGTAGATAAAATTATAGAATATTACAAAATAGATATTTCAGAAACTATGGCTTTTGGAGATGGCGGAAACGATATAACTATGATAGAGCATTGCGCGATTGGAATCGCTATGGGAAATGCAAACGAAAAATTAAAAAAAGTCGCCGATTATATAACCGATAATGTTGATAATGAAGGAATATATAAAGCTTTAGAGCATTTTAATTTAATATAAAAACTTGAAAAATATAAAATTTTTTACTATACTAATAATATAAATAATTTTGGAGTTTTTTATGAGAGCATATAATACCGTAGCATTAATACTTGGAGGAGGAAGAGGAACGAGATTATATCCTTTAGTTAAAGCGCGTTCAAAACCCGCGGTTTCTCTTGGAGGACAATACAGAATGATAGATATTCCCGTATCAAACTGTATTAATAGCGGACTTAGAAATATTTATGTTATAACTCAATTCAATAGCGCCTCTTTAAATAATCATATTTATAATGCTTATAGATTTGATAACTTTTCGGGCGGACATGTAAGTATTTTAGCAGCCGAACAAACCGATACAAATATAGATTGGTATCAAGGAACTGCGGACGCCGTTAGAAAAAATCTTTCGCATTTCGACAATGAATTTATTAATAATGTTTTAATACTTTCAGGCGACCAAGTTTATCGTATGGATTATAATGTTATGAATAGGCATATGCTTGAAACGGGAGCAGATATCGTTATAGGAACAGTTCCCGTATCGAGAGAGGAGGCAAAAGGTTTTGGAGTAATGCTTATCAATAAAAGAGGACAGATAACTAATTTTTACGAAAAACCTAAAGAAGATGAGATTCTTAATTCTCTAAAATTAAGCGCAGAGCAAAAGAAAATGTTTGATATAGAGGACGGAAAAAAAGAATATTTGGCTTCTATGGGAATATATATTTTTAGAAGAAATGTCCTTAAAGAACTTTTGGAAGATGTTTCAATGATGGATTTCGGAAAAGATATTATACCTGAAGCGATAAAAAAATATAAAGTATTCAGTTATGCATTTCAAGGATATTGGGAAGATGTCGGAACTATTAAGGCTTATTTTGATGCAAATATTTCTTTTGGAAGCAAGAATCCGCCTTTCGATTTCTATGACGAAGACGCGCCAATTTATACGCATGTTCGTTATCTATCGGCATCGAAAATTGAAAAAGCAAATATTAATTCAAGCATAATAGCGGACGGATGCAAAATAGAAAACGCCACAATAAAAGAATCGGTTATAGGTTTGCGTTCGGTTATTCAAAGCGGTTCTAATTTGGAAAGAGTCATTATGATGGGAAGCGACTATTATGAGAATAGAGATGATATAGAAAGGCTTAATGTTAGACATTTGCCTAAAATTGGAATAGGAAAAAAATGCACTCTTAAAAATGTAATAATAGATAAAAATGTGAGAATAGGAAACGAAGTAACTATAGTAAATAAAAAGAAAATTCAGCATCAGGATAGCGAATTTTATTGCATAAGAGACGGAATAGTTATAATTCCTAAAAATACTGTAGTTAAAAGCGGAACTATTATATAATTATTTGTATTTTTAAACTCATAACTTAACATATCGTTTACTATTATATGCTTGTTATTTAATAAAATTATTTATTGCAAAATTATATCTTTAATTATAAAATTATAAAATCAAAAAATAGGTTTTTATTAAATGAAAAAAATATTAATTTGCATAATTATATCTATTGTTTTTATTTCATGCTCAACGACTTCAAAAAGTAGCTCAAGCGGAGCTTATGTAGGCGAAGAAACGGGAGGAATAGGAATAGTAAATAATTGGAAAAATCCCGATTTCAAAGGCGGAAAAACTACAAAAATAACGGCGGAAGGTTTTGCTATGGCGGATGGCAGAGGAGATGCAAACGCTATAGAGAGAGCGATTGAAAGCGCAAAAAGAAACGCTGTAGAGCAAGCGGTAGGTTCTATAATTCATGGCGTGGCTTCTGTAGGAAATAATAAATTATTGGAATCAAAAATATACGAAAATACTACGGGTTATATTTCTTCTTATAAAGTGTTGGATATAAATAAAAATACTTCTATTTGGCATTCTAAAATAGAAGCTGTTGTCGGAGTCGATATGATTCAAGATAATTTGCAAGCTATGGGAATATTAATGGATAGAAAAAATATGCCTTTAATAGTAGTTTTGGTTATAGACGAAAACGGAGAGTTAAGCGAATCTTTTAATGTTCAATTAGAAAAAAATATGGGAGATAAAGGTTTTAAGTTTGTAAGCGCAAGTTCTTTAAGAAAAATAATGAAAGGAGAAAATATAAATTATTCTGATAATTCTTCAATAGCGATAAAAAAAATAGCCGAATCTACAGGCGCTCAAATAGCGATAGTCGGAAAAGCGAGAGCCGCTTATTTTACTACGATACAAGGAACTGCAATGAAAAGTTATAGAAGCGATGTCGCTATAACTGCAATTAATATTTCCGATTATTCAACTATAGCGAGAGCGACTCATCAAACTGGAGGAGTAGGCGGAAGCGATAAGGACGCTTATTCTATAGCGCTTGTAAAATCTGCAAATTCAATATCGGATGATTTTATTAATCAAATTGTAAATAAATGGCAAAGCGAAGTTCAAAACGGAACGGAATACACTATTTATGTTTCTGGACTTGATTTTGACGATTCAATCGATTTTGAATACGCTCTTAAAAAAAATATAGGCGATATTAAAAATGTTTATAATAGAGGAGTTTCGGGAGATTCCTCAAGATTTGTAGTTCAATATGTCGGCACAAGTAGAAATCTTGCAGTAGATATTAACGCCAAAGCAAAAAATATGGGCTATCAAATAATAATAAACGGTTTTGACGATAAAACAATTACTTTAAAAGCTTCTAAAAAATAAAGGCTATAAAATGAAACCAAAATTAGTTATTCATACATGTTGCGCGGTTTGTATGTGCTATCCAAAAACTCTGTTTGAAAATGAAAATTATGAAACGATATTTTATTTTTATAATCCAAATATTTATCCGATTAAAGAATACGAAAGAAGAAGAGACGAGTTTATAAATTATGCAAAATCTTTTAATATAGCCATTCATATAGAAGAAAATCAAAAATATATTGAGAAATGGTATAACGATATAAAAGGTTTTGAAAAAGAACCTGAAAAAGGAGCGAGATGCTATATTTGTTTTAAGCATAGAATAAATAAAGCTTTTGAATATGCGAAAAATATAAACGCTCAATATGTGACAACCGTTATGACTGTAAGCCCGCATAAAAATAGCAAGGTTATAGAAGAGATAGGAAATTCTTTAGCCGAAAAATATTCTCCGATTAAATATTTGCATGTAGATTTTAAGAAAAAAGACGGATTTAAAAAAACTAATATGATAGCAAACGAAGTTGGACTTTACAGACAGAATTATTGCGGTTGTGAATTTAGTATGAGATAATATTTATAGTTAACATAATATAAAAATTATAGAAATAAAAAAACCAACTGCAAAAAGAATACAATTGGTTTTTTAATTAAAATAGAAATTAAACATATACATCCAATACATTCCCTATACTGTTATTTTGCTCTTTCGATATAATATTTGCTATTTTATCGCTTAATTGAGCAGAATTATAAACATTTAATCCCGCACTACGCATATGCCTAGTCAAAGGAAACATTTTAGATGAATAAATAGAGTTCACTTCCATGTTTAACCCTCCTAATAATTTATTCACTTAATTATTTTCGGAATTTTATTTTAAAATTTTAGTTTTATTGTAATATTTTTAAGATAAATGAAATAAGTCTATAAAGAATCTTAAAGACGCTTTATAGACTTTGAAACACGAATAAAGAAATTTACATTATTGCTTTTTAATACCGTATCGTTTATTAAATTTATCCACTCTTCCCGCAGTGTCGAGAATTTTTTGTTTGCCCGTAAAAAATGGATGGCAATTATGACAAATATCGACATGCAAATCTTTTTGAATGGAACGAACCTTAAAATTAGCTCCGCATGCGCAACTTACTTGAGTTTCATAATATTGTGGATGTATATCTTTTTTCATTTTATATTCTCCAAAATTTAATAATCAATCTTTTAATTTTAATTAAAATAATGAATAATTATATTATTAATTTAATTTTATTGCAATAGTAAATTAAACTAAAATAAAAAAATTATTAATCACTACCGAATATTTTAAGAACTAAAAATATCATTATTAAACATCAATTTTATATTCTATAATTTATATGTTATAAAATAATACTACTTTAAAAAAATCGATTATATTATGTATCGTATCTATACTTTTTTACAGTTTTATTTTTATACAGTTTAAAAAGTAAAATTATAAATTAAATTAGAATTGGAGATATAATTATGGATTATAATAAATATACTATAAAAGCCCAAGAGGTTATAAACGAAGCGGCGAATATTGCAAATGGAGAAGACCATTCTGAAATAGGAAGCGAGCATTTGCTTTTAGCTTTATTAAAACAAGAAGACGGTTTAATCAAGCCTCTTTTAGAGAGAATAGGAATTCCCGTTAATTCTTTGATAGAAAAAACTCAAAAATTAGTTAATGAAAATGTTAAAGTATTGGGAGAAAATGTTCAACTTCATTTATCTACAAATGCGGGAAAAGTTTTGGCAAAAGCTGAAAAAGAAGCTACGGCTTTAAAAGATAAATATGTTTCAACGGAGCATATATTTTTAGCTTTAGTCGATGCGGAAAATAGAGCGGGCAGAATGCTTAGAGATAATAAAATAAATAAAAAAGAAGTTCTATCCGCTATAAAATCTTTAAGAGGAAATCAAAATATTAACAGTCAAGACCCTGAAGCGAAAATGCAATCTTTAGAAAAATATTGTAGAAATTTAACGGCTTTAGCGAGCGCTGAAAAAATTGACCCTGTTATCGGACGAGATGAAGAGATAAGAAGAGTTATGCAAGTTTTATCAAGAAGAACAAAAAATAATCCCGTTCTTATAGGAGAGCCTGGAGTTGGAAAGACGGCTATAGTCGAAGGACTTGCAAGAAGAATTGTCTCTCAAGATGTTCCCGATGGTTTGAAAAATAAAAAATTGTTGGCTTTAGATTTGGGCGCTTTGGTTGCGGGAGCGAAATTTAGAGGAGAATTTGAAGAGAGATTAAAAGCGGTAATTAGCGAGATAGAAAAATCGGACGGAGATATTATATTATTTATTGACGAACTTCATACTTTAGTAGGAGCTGGAGCTAGCGAAGGTTCGATGGACGCTTCAAATCTTTTAAAACCTGCATTAGCAAGAGGAGAATTGAGAGCGATTGGAGCTACAACATTAGACGAATACAGAAAATATATAGAAAAAGACAAGGCGCTTGAAAGAAGATTTCAACAAGTTTATTGTAAAGAGCCAACCGTTGAAGATACGATAGCGATATTAAGGGGACTTAAAGACAAATACGAAGTGCATCATGGCGTTAGAATAAAAGACGAGGCTTTGGTTGCGGCTGCAGTTCTTTCAAATAGATATATAACGAATAGATTTTTGCCCGATAAAGCAATAGATTTGGTTGATGAAGCTGCAAGTCAATTAAAAATAGAAATAGAAAGTCAACCTACGGAATTAGACCAACTTGAAAGAAAAATTTTACAGCTTAATATTGAAAAACAAGCGCTTTCAAACGAAAACGATGCGGCGTCAAAAGATAGACTTAAAAAATTAGAAAAAGAATTATCGGAAATCATAGAAGAGCGAAACGGCATGAAACTTCAATGGGATAATGAAAAAAAGAGAATAGAAGAGATAAGAAAATTAAAAGAAGAATTGGAAGAATTAAATATAAAAGAAACTCAATACACGAGAGAAGGAAATTTAGCAAAAGCCGCCGAAATTAAATACGGAAAAATTCCCGAACTTACAAAAAAATTAGAAGAAGCGAATCTTGAAAATTCAAATTCCAAAGACGAAAAAAGATTATTGAGAGAAGAAATTTCAGAAGACGATATAGCTCAAGTAATTTCAGTTTGGACAGGAATTCCCGTAAGTAAAATGCTTGCAAGCGAAAAACAAAAATATTTGAGCCTTGAAAATGTTTTGCATAAAAGAGTTATTGGGCAAGATGAAGCTATAAATTCCGTTGCCGATGCGATAAGAAGAAATAGAGCGGGACTTTCGGATGAAAATAAACCGCTTGGAAGTTTTTTATTTATAGGACCTACGGGAGTTGGAAAGACGGAACTTGCAAAAACTTTAGCGGATTTTCTTTTTAACGATGAAAAATCATTAACAAGAATCGATATGAGCGAATATATGGAAAAATTTTCTGTAAGCAGATTAATCGGAGCGCCTCCAGGATATGTAGGTTATGACGAAGGCGGACAATTAACGGAAGCGGTTAGAAGAAGACCTTATAGCGTTATTTTATTTGACGAAATTGAAAAAGCGCATCCCGATGTTTTTAATGTTTTACTTCAAGTTTTGGACGATGGCAGATTGACGGACGGACAAGGAAGAGTTATAGATTTTAAAAATTCTATAATTATAATGACTAGTAATTTAGGTTCGGATTTGATACTTGAAACTAAAGATATGAGTAGCATAAAAGAAAAAATTAACGAGCTTTTAAAAATTTCTTTTCGCCCTGAATTTTTAAATAGAATAGACGAAATAATAACATTTACTAGACTGGATAAAAAATATATTAACGCCATAGTGAAAAATCAAATTGAAAAATTAGCGGAAAGACTCAAAGACAGAAGAATAAATTTGGAAGTTTCAAACGAAGCGATAGAGTTTATTTCCGATGTAGGTTATGACGCTCAATTTGGAGCAAGACCTTTGAAAAGAGCGATACAAAATTATATTGAAAATCCTCTTGCAAAAGAAATTCTTGCAGGAAAATATTTTGAAGGCGACAGTATAAAGATTGTAAAAGGTAAAGACGGTTTGGTTTTTGAAAAATAAAATAATCTAATAATAAAGAGCGTTCATTTATATCGGACGCTCTTTTATTTATAGAAATTTTTTAATCGTCTTTTCCATACCATAATGTTCTTTTTATTAATAATTGGCAATTTTCTCCGTCTTTAAGAATATATTTTCTTGAAGGTTTTTGAACTCTGATAAAAATATCTTCGCCACTCTCTTCGCTTCCCGCAACTTTTATTGAATAATCAACCATATCGCCTAAATAAGTGCTTCTATGAATAATTCCTTTTATTCCGCCTGAAGAGACAAAATCTATTTCTCCTGGTCGGCATGCCAAAGTGTCGATTCTATCATAATTTTCAGGAATATTTACTTCTATATTTCCCGCTATCTCATGATTTTTTATAAATATTTTTCCGTTTTTAAATATTACGGGAATAAAATTCGATAAGCCTATAAAACTAAATACAAATCTATTTATAGGATTATTATAAACATTTAAAGGCGTGTCGAGTTGTTGCAATACTCCAAAATTCATAACCAATATTCTATCGGATAAAGCCATAGCTTCCGCTTGGTCATGAGTCACATATATTACGGTAAAACCGAATTGTTTTTGCAAATCTTTTATTTCAAAACGCATTTGTTCTCTTAATTTAGGGTCGAGATTAGATAAAGGTTCATCAAGAAGCATTACTTTAGGATTGGTTGCAACCGCACGCGCTAAAGCTATTCTCTGTTGTTCTCCTCCCGAAAGAGTAGAAGGATAAAGGTCTTTTGCATAGGTTAAATTTGTATGCTTTAAAGCATTATTTACTCTTTTTTCTATTTCTATTTTATCAATATGTTTAATAGCCAAAGGAAAAGCAACATTATCCCAAACTTTTAAATGTGGCCAAACTGCAAAAGCCTGAAATACCATGCCAAAATCTCTTTTTTCTGGCGGCAAATAGAATTTTTTATAGCTTGAAGAAAATAATTTATCGTCAACTATTATCTCTCCATCGTCTATATCTTCAAATCCCGCTATCATTCTTAAAGTAGTCGTTTTACCGCAGCCTGAAGGTCCTAAAAACGAAAAAGATTCTCCTTGATTTACTTCTATATTAAGTTTATTAACAGCTATAACTTTATTAAAGTTTTTTGTTATATTTATTAATTTTAATGACATTTTATTGCTCCTGCTTTTGAAGTTTAGATATAAAATAACGAATCAAACTTTCGGCTAAAAATATAATAACCAATGTCACCGAAGCTAAAGCGGCGGCTCTAACCGTCTCTCCGTCTTCGTTTAACGCGTAAATTGCGACTCCTATAGTTCTTGTTTTTGGTCCGTATAATAAAACCGAAGTCGTAAGTTCTCTTAAAGCGGGCAAGAATATTAAGAAAAATGCGCTTATCATTCCTGGTCTTACTAATGGAAGAACTATATTTTTAAGAGTTTGCCAATGCGTAGCTCCGCATGCTCTCGAAGCTTCTTCAAGCGAATCGGAAACCTGCTCTAAAGCCGCTGAATTTGATTTTAAAGAAAAAGCCATATATCTTGCAATGTAGGCAACAAATATAATTCCCGCCGTATTATATAAATTTATTCCGAATCTTCCGCTCCAAGTAAGTATAACGCCTAAAGCTATAACCGTTCCAGGCAAAGAGAAAGGCAAAACTCCTAAAAACTCTATTATAAATTTTCCTTTAACTTTCATTTTTACAATAACATAAGATATCATAACTCCGACAAGCATCGTGACAAATGCGGATGATAAAGATAAATATATGCTGTTTATTATAGAGTCTTTAGTCATTTTCCATTTAAATATTTCTATATAATTTTCCCAAGTTAAACTTTCTAAAGCTATAGGAAGCCCGTAAGTTTTAAGTCCGCCTATAAAAAATATTGTAACTGTCGGAAGTATAACCGTTATTCCTATATAAATTATACAGAAAATAAATAAAGGAGTTTTTAATCCTCTGAGTTTTAAAACCACAGGACGCATACTCTTTCCCGCTATGATTTGGAATTTTCCTCTTTTTAATAACATACTTTGAGCTTTTAAAATTAAAGCCGCCGATATAACTAGAATTGTTGATAATATAGTTCCTATTCTTATAGCGGAAAAACTTCCAGCCGAAGCGTATATTCTTTCGTAAATTTTAGTAGGGATATTATATATTCCTTTTTCAGTGCCTAATATTGCGGGAACTCCGAAATGAGCCAAAGAATATAAAGCCACAAGCAAAGCTCCAGCCAATATGCTTGGCAAAACCAAAGGCAATGTTATTTTTGTAGTTATTTTAAAAAGCCCAGCTCCAGATATTCTTGCCGATTCTTCAAGAGTAGGGTCCATTCTCTCAAGAGCGCTTGTAACTTGCAAAAATACAAAAGGAAATAAATACATACTTTCGATAGCTATTATTCCTCCCATAGTCATTATGTCTATAGGAGACGAAGATAAATTAAATATCTTTACAAATAATCTATTTATATATCCTGCATTTGGAGATAATAATATTTTCCAAGCCAAAGCTCCGATAAAAGAAGGAAGCATAAAAGGAACTAAAAACATTATCTTCATAAATTTTTTGAATGGCAAATCCGTTCTTGCCACAAGCCAAGCAAAGAATACGCCGAATAAAGTTGAAATAAATGTAGTTCCTATCGCTATTATAAGAGAGTTCAAAAGTGCGGAATATGTGTCTTTATCGGATAATACTTTTACTACTCCAGCGACATTTAATTTGCCATTTTCAAAGAAAGCCGTAAATAATATTAATAAAACGGGAACAGCCACTATAATTACCAATATAAGTATCGATAAAATCAAAACTAATTGCGCTACGCTAATATTTTTTAAAAAATCAATTATTTTTTTCATTAGAAAATCTCCTTTTCAATTTCATCATCGTTTTCGTAAAAAATTATATCGTTGAATGTTATAAAACAATTTTCGCCTTCTTTAAATATATAGCCGTTTTGATGAGCTTCTTCGGTTTGTATTTGACTTCTTACGCTTATATTTTCGTCTATATTTATTTTATAATCTATTATAGCTCCGAGTAAAGAAGTTCTTTCTATTTTTCCTTCAATGCTTTTTTCAGATTTCGTTTTAGATATATCTACATCCATAGGTCTTATTGCCGCTAAAAATTTATCTTTTCCTTTTATCTCTTTATTTAATTGATAAGGAAAATCTTTATCGTTTTCAAATATAATTAATTTATCGTCTTTCATTTTTAAATGAATAAAATTTGCAAGCCCTAAAAATTTAAAAACGAAAGGGTCGATTGGGTTTTTATAAACTTCTATAGGCGTTCCTATCTGCCTAAAATTTCCTTTATTATCCATAACCGCTATTCTATCCGATATAGCAAGCGCGACTTCTTGGTCATGAGTTACATATATAATAGTATTATTTGTTTTTCTTTGAATATCTTTGATTTCAAAACGCATCTCTTCTCTTAAATTAGCGTCTAAATTTGTTAAAGGTTCGTCTAAAAGCAAAACATTATTATCTGCAACCAAAGCTCTCGATAAAGCGACTCTCTGCTGTTGTCCGCCAGAAAGTTGATAAGGTAAACGGTCTTCTAAACCTGTTAAATTAACCATGTCTATAGATTTTTGCGCTCTTCTTTTAGCTTCATTCTTTTCAATTTTTTGAATTTCTAAAGGATATATAACATTTCCCATAACGGTTTTATGGGGCCATACGGCATAATCTTGAAAAACTACGCCAGCTTTTCTATTTTCAGGTTGAATAAATATTTTAGGATTAGTCGAAGCGACAATATTATCCGATATGCTTATAGAACCTTTATCGGGAACTTCAAATCCAGCTATTAATCTTAAAACAACAGTTTTCCCGCAACCTGAAGGTCCGACTATAGTAAAACATTCTCCAGAATTTACTTCAAAACTTAAATCTTTTAAAATATCTTTATTTTCAAAAGATTTATAAACATTTTTAAATAATATATTTGCCATTATATCCTCTCAAAATTAAAATAAAAATTATACCTCATTAAAAAATTAAAAATATTAATAAGGTATAATTTCAAATAATAATAGTTTACTTATTCATTATTTCCGTAAACTGATTAATTATGCTTTCTTTTTCGCTTTTCAAAGCTATATAGTCGATTTTCATAGCTCTTTCAACGGCTTCTTTAGGATGAACCAAACCCGATTTTTCATCTATAGCCACATCTTCTCTAACGGGCAAAGTATAACTTGAAGCTATTATTTTTTGTCCTTCCGAAGATAAAAGAAAGTCTACAAATTTTTTAGCGGATTCTATATTTTTAGTTCCTTTCATTATAGCTACGGGACTCGGTATAACTATCATTTCTTTAGGATATACAAAACCTAAAGTAGCTCCTTTTGCTATTTTATCTAAAACTATATAATCCACTCCCAAACTTGCAACCAAATCTCCGCTCGCCGTATCGTCTACAACTTGTCCAGAACCTTGTCCCATTTTAGCTCCGTTTTGTTTTAGTTTGTTAATATAATCCCAACCCATATTCTTTTCTATTAAAGCTATAGAAACCATAGCCGTTCCCGATAAAGCGGGATTTGCTATTGCGAAACCGTTTTTATATTCTGGTTTTAATAAATCTTCCCAAGAAGTAGGCGGATTTTTAATTTTCGTAGTATTATATACTATGCCTAAAGTTCCTAATCTTGCGGGTGAAAATGCATTATCTGGGTCTTCTACGGGACTTACAACATTAGGAAGTTCTGGAGAAGCGTAAGGTTCTAAAACGCCTTCTTCTTTTAAAGAATAAAAATCTGGTATTTCGCTTGTCCATAAAACATCTACGCTCAATTGTCCCGATTCTCTTTCCGCCGCTATTTTTGCCATCAATTTGCCTGCGCCAGCGGAATAATAATCGAATTCGATATTAGGATACTTCGCCGTAAACTCGTCTCTAATCTTTCCAATAATGACTTCTTTCATAGAAGTGTAAACCATTAATTGTTCCTTTCCCTCTTTAGAAGAGCCTCCGCAGGATACTAAAACCAAAAAGCATAAAAGCAAGAATAAATATAGTCTTTTCATAATTGAAAATACTCCTTATATTAAAAAATTTTTATTTATAACTAAACAAGGATTTTTAATTTTCCTTGATAAGTTATCGAAAGTAAATTTGATTGAAGTTAAAAAAGATTTAACTAAATTATGCAATAAAATTGAGACACTTAAAA
>ERZ1673700.1951-NODE-1951-length-17637-cov-6.144182_pt1 | contig 17637 bp, 9 predicted proteins | sample MGYA00580230_ERZ1673700 | MGnify/ENA primary metagenome ERZ1673700 (study PRJEB41218, sample SAMN15661782) | gut metagenome | host: Homo sapiens | place: Canada: London | collected 2015-08-20/2019-03-30 | study: EMG produced TPA metagenomics assembly of...
CCAGCTATCATGAATATAATAAGATAGAAAAAGGACACAAACTTGTAGAACGTCTGCAAGGCGGTGAGGACATTGCAGTGATCACGGATGCCGGGATGCCAGGAATCTCTGATCCGGGCGAAGAACTGGTGAAGATGTGTCAGGAAGCAGGGATCACGGTTACAGCTGTTCCGGGAGCCTGTGCATGTGTCACGGCGCTTACGATATCCGGACTTGGAACGAGAAGGTTCGCATTTGAGGCATTTCTTCCAACGGATAAGAAAGAAAGACAGGCCGTTCTGGAGGAACTGAAAGATGAGACGAGAACTATGGTCATCTATGAAGCACCGCACAGACTGGTCCGTACATTGAAGACGCTTCAGGAGACTCTCGGTAACAGACGTATCAGCATCTGCAGAGAACTTACGAAGAAGCACGAGACCGTATTTGCCACAACGATCGAAGATGCGCTGGCATATTATGATGTACAGGAGCCGAAGGGTGAATGTGTCATGGTAATCGAAGGAAAGAGCAGAGAAGAGATCCGCAATGAGGAAAAAGCCAGATGGGAAGAGATGAGTATCGAAGAACATATGGAACTTTATCTCGGACAGGGAATGGACAAAAAATCTGCGATGAAACAGGTGGCAAAAGACAGAGGTGTAGGAAAAAGAGATATTTACCAGGCACTTTTATAGGCTGTTCGTCAACTTGTATAGAAAAAGAGAAAAAGATTGTTCAACTTGGGCATTACCCGGGTTGAACTTTTTTTATATACTTTTATCAGAACGAAACAGATAACGACTGGAATAAAAATGATTATAAATCAGGAGGAATTATAGCAATGGCAAGTTTATCATTGAAACACATTAACAAAACATATCCAAATGGATTTGAAGCAGTGAAAGACTTCAACCTTGAGATTGAAGATAAAGAATTCATCATCTTCGTAGGACCTTCAGGATGTGGTAAATCTACAACACTTCGTATGATCGCCGGTCTGGAAGATATCACTTCCGGAGAATTAAAGATCGGAGACAGAGTGGTAAATGACGTAGAGCCAAAAGACAGAGATATCGCAATGGTATTCCAGAACTATGCTCTGTACCCACATATGACAGTATACGATAACATGGCATTTGGTCTGAAATTAAGAAAAGTACCAAAAGACCAGATTGACAAAATGGTTCGTGAAGCAGCTAAGATCCTTGATCTGGAACCACTGCTTGACCGTAAACCAAAGGCTCTTTCAGGTGGACAGAGACAGCGTGTTGCAATGGGACGTGCGATCGTTCGTAATCCTAAGGTATTCCTTATGGACGAGCCTCTTTCAAACCTGGATGCAAAACTTCGTGGACAGATGCGTATCGAGATCTCTAAATTACATCAGAGATTAGGTACAACTATCATCTACGTAACACATGACCAGACAGAAGCTATGACACTGGGAACCAGAATCGTAGTTATGAACGCAGGTATCGTTCAGCAGGTAGATACACCACAGACTCTGTACGATCATCCATGCAACCAGTTCGTAGCCGGATTCATCGGATCACCACAGATGAACTTTGTTGACGCTACATGTAAAGTTGTCGGAGATAAAGTATACTTAGTAGCAGGACCTTCAGAGATCGAACTTCCACCGGCAAAAGCTAAGAAGCTGATCGAAGGTGGATATGCAGGAAAGACAGTTGTTCTCGGAATCCGTCCGGAAGATGTACATGATGAGCAGATGTTCATCGAAACTTCTCCTAATACAGTGATCGAAGCTAAGATCCGTGTATATGAGATGCTTGGTGCAGAAGTATTCTTATACTTTGACTATGAAGGATCAAGCATGACAGCAAGAGTTGATCCTAGAACAACAGCAAGAACAGGTGACCATGTGAAATTTGCTCTGGATGCTGAGAAGATTCACGTATTTGATAAAGAGACACAGGTTACAATCACTAACTAGTCTGTAATTACAGATAGGAATAAAGACCGCGGTAATCGTGGGGAACAGATGAATATAAGAGGGGCCGGGCGTGAGACAGCGTCCGGTCTTTTGCATTTTTTATGCAGACAATAAAATTTTACTTTGTTAAAGCGTTATTATCTGTTATAATGTATTCGTAATGCAGTTCGTTAGCGTGTTAAAATGTATACAAGTATGCAAGAGGACACAAAGAACAGTATTGCGGACAGGAAATGGAGGACAATGAGTGTTATCAAATCAGATATTACACAAAACAGCGCAGGATATCAGGGAGATCACCGGATTTGACTGTGCAATATGGGATATGCAGGGACTTTGTCTTGTAAGGACGAATGAGAATCTGACAGAGTATGAGCTTCAGATTCAGGATTTCCGTGATGATGAAGAAGAGCCGGATGAGATGATCCTGGATGAGATGGGAATGTTCCGCATCTATGAGGACAGTGATCCGACTTATATACTGATGCTGAAGGGAAATGCAGATGGTATGGAACTGGCGGGGCGCATGGGAGCAAGCCAGCTTAGGAATCTTCTTTATGCATACAAAGAACGGATGGATAAGAACCGGTTCATTCAGAATCTGCTTCTGGATAACCTGCTTCTGGTCGATATCTATAATCAGGCAAAGAAGATGAAGATTCCGGCAGAAATTAAGAGGGTTGTATTTGTAATCGAACCGAAGAATGAAGGAGACATTCTGGTACAGGAAACACTGAAAGGTCTGTATGCGACGGGAACAAAGGATTTCGTAACCGCAATTGATGAAAAACATATCATTCTGGTAAAATCATTGCAGTCGACTGATGACTATCCGCAGGTAGAACAGATCGCCAAAGAGCTGGTCACAACACTGAACATGGAAGCTATGGTAAGTGTAAGAGCAGCATATGGAACAATTGTAGAGGAGTTAAAGGATGTATCCAGATCATATAAGGAAGCAGATATGGCACTGGAGGTTGGAAGAGTATTCTATGTAGAGAAGAAAATTCTTGCATACAATGAACTTGGGATCGGGCGTCTGATCCATCAGCTTCCGGCATCACTCTGTGAGATGTTCCTGAATGAAGTGTTCGAAGATGGCAAAGCAGACATTTTCGAAGAAGAAGAACTGACGACTGTTTATACATTTTTTGATAATAATCTGAATATATCAGAGACGGCAAGGCGCCTGTATGTGCATAGAAATACACTGGTGTACCGTCTGGAGAAGATTCAGAAGAAGACTGGACTGGATGTTCGTGTATTTGATGATGCACTGACATTCAAGATTGCTATGATGGTAGCGGATCATATGAAATATATGAAACAGTAATTTTGTTAGAAAGTGTCTGAATTCAGACATTTCAATATATTTATAACACGATAGTAGGAGGACAAAACATGCTGAAATTATATGACAAGGGAGTCTATTTACTGAATGGAACAGAGATTGTGGAAGAAAAAGAAGCAGTTGCTGCAAAGACAGGTAAAGATGTGACTCCACAGGAAGCTGCAAAGAATACGATGGCATATAACATTCTGGCAGCGCATAATACCTCAGGAAATATGAATCGTCTGCAGATTAAGTTCGATAAGCTGACGTCCCATGACATTACATTTGTCGGAATTATTCAGACGGCCAGAGCATCCGGACTTGAAAAATTCCCGATTCCTTATGTACTTACGAACTGTCATAACTCACTTTGTGCGGTTGGAGGAACCATCAACGAAGATGACCACATGTTTGGTCTTACCTGCGCGAAGAAATACGGTGGAGTCTATGTACCGCCTCATCAGGCAGTCATCCATCAATTTGCTCGTGAGATGTTAGCCGGCGGCGGCAAGATGATCTTAGGATCAGACAGCCACACCCGTTACGGAGCACTCGGAACCATGGCTATGGGAGAAGGCGGACCGGAGCTTGTAAAACAGCTTCTGAATAAGACTTATGATATCAAGATGCCGGGCATAGTCGGAATCTACTTAGACGGCGAACCAATGAAAGGTGTCGGACCACAGGACGTAGCACTTGCGATCATCGGTGCAACATTTGGAAATGGCTATGTTAACAATAAAGTAATGGAATTCGTAGGACCTGGTGTAAGCAAATTAAGCGCTGACTTCCGTATCGGTATCGATGTTATGACAACCGAGACCACCTGTCTGTCATCTATCTGGAAGACCGACGACAAGATCAAAGAATTTTACGACATTCACGGAAGAAGCGAAGATTATAAAGAGCTGAATCCTGGAGCTGTTGCTTACTATGACGGTATGGTATATGTGAACTTAAGCGAGATCAAGCCAATGATCGCAATGCCGTTCCATCCGTCTAATGTGTACACGATTGACGAAGTAAGAACGAACTTAAAAGACATCCTTCACGATGTAGAGCAGAAAGCTCTCGTAAGCCTGGACGGAGCAGTTAATTATTCTCTGCAGGATAAGATTGTGAACGGACAGTTATATGTGGATCAGGGAATCATCGCAGGATGTGCCGGTGGTGGATTTGAAAATATCTGTGCTGCAGCAGACATTATCAAAGGACATTACATTGGTTCTGATGAATTTACATTCAGCGTATATCCGGCAAGTACACCGATTTACATGGAACTTGTAAAGAACGGTGCAGTTGCTGACCTTATGGAAGCGGGAACGATCGTGAAGACAGCATTCTGCGGACCTTGCTTCGGTGCCGGAGATACACCTGCCAATAATGCGTTCTCCATCCGTCACTCAACCAGAAACTTCCCGAACCGTGAAGGCTCTAAGCTTCAGAGCGGACAGATCGCATCCGTTGCACTTATGGATGCACGTTCCATCGCAGCAACAGCAGCAAATAAGGGATTCCTTACACCTGCAACTGACATGGATGTGGAATACAAAGGACAGAAATATCACTTTGACAAAAATATTTACGCAAACCGTGTCTTCGACAGCCACGGCGTAGCAGATTCATCTGTAGAGATCAAATTCGGACCGAACATCAAAGACTGGCCGGCAATGGCAGCACTTCCGAAGAACTTACTCCTGAAAGTAGTATCCGAGATCCACGATCCGGTTACAACAACAGACGAATTGATTCCGTCAGGAGAGACATCTTCTTATAGATCAAATCCTCTGGGACTTGCAGAATTTGCATTATCCAGAAAAGACCCTGCTTATGTAGGCCGTGCAAAAGAAGTGCAGAAAGCCGAGAAAGCAATCGAGGCAGGACAGTGTCCGTTAGAAGTATTAGACGAACTGAAACCAGTTATGGCAAAAGTACGCAAGACGTATCCGGAAGCAGGAGAAGGCAACCTTGGAATCGGAAGCACGATCTTCGCAGTAAAACCGGGAGACGGTTCCGCAAGAGAACAGGCAGCATCCTGCCAGAAGGTACTCGGCGGCTGGGCAAATATTGCGAACGAATATGCAACCAAGAGATATCGTTCGAACCTGATCAACTGGGGTATGCTTCCTTTTATTACGGAGGAAGATCACGAGAACTTAAGCTTCCGTAACGGCGACTATATCTTCGTGCCGGAGATCAGAAAAGCAATCGAGGATAAGAGTGCTGAAATTAAGGCGTATGTGGTTGGAGATACTTTGAAAGAGATCACTCTGAAGCTCGGTGATATGACGGATGCGGAGAGAGAGATTGTCTTAAAAGGATGCCTGATCAATTATTATAGAGGATAAGGTAGATAGAGAATAAGAAAGACAGAAAATAAGACAGATAGAAACACTCCGGGAGGTCTGATAGACAGCCTGGAAAGTTTTGATTTTTCAAAAGTCCATTATGTATTTACGACAGTGCCGATTACCAAGGAGATTCCTGTACCAATCGTAGAAGTCGGAATGTTCCTGGGACAGGACGATGTACAGATCTGGTGCAGAAAGAAGCGGCCGGTGAAGACGCGAAGATGAGTCTCATCCTTGCACATGCAGAAGACCAGATGATGAGTACGGAAGTATTCAAGGTTTTGGCAGAAGAAATGATCGAACTTTATCAAAAAGTGAACAAATAAATTAGAATTATTTTAATAACCTTTTTTCTCTCCAATATAAACAAATAAAAACTCTTCAGAATTCTGAGACATGAAAGATTTGTCGGGATTTTGAGGAGTTTTTTGACGTCATAATAAAATAGGCAGATGAAAAATAAAATTAAATTTACTATATACAACCTGAGTGCCTTATGCTAGAATATATCCAAGCATTATATTTCTATATTTTCTAAAGCAGAAAAACTGTTTCTATATTCAAGCAAAATACATATCAGAGATTTTCAATGCTTAAGATTCACAACATATTAAAATGAGCGGGAGGATTTCTGAAAAAGTATAGATCCTCCTGAATTGCAAGTGGAGGATAATGGATGGAAGAAAACAAAAGAGAACGATGGAAAAAAGCAGTATTACCGGAAAGAGACACAAAGATGGGATTTTATCTTAACAGTAGAGCACCATATGTTTTGTACGAAGGGGAGACGAAGTCACGATACTTTATTGATAAGACATTGATGCTGGAAAAAATATTTGGATTTATAGAAGAGGAAGTAGACGGGCTATATGAGAAGTATCTTGCGGATACGGTGAATCCGAATGGGAAATTATTGGACAAATTCTGGTCCATATGATGAGATCTAAAGGTTGATGATACAGCAGAATCAGCAGCGCGTCAGATCAAAGAAAAGGGTTATGCGTTACGTTTTCAGGGAAAACTGGGTGATGACGAAATATACACGGGTGACATTCTGGCAATTGGAATCGGTTATTGGAAGGACTCAAAGGAACATGAATGTAAGATAGAAAAACTTTCAATTTAGTGCAACAGAATCTGGAGTAAAAGACTCTTATATATGTAGATGATAGAGAAAAGAAAGAAAAACCATGAAAACTCATATCTGAGGGAGGACACGATATGAAATGCAGTATAAAGAAATTCTCGGAAATGTACGAGACTGTCTACCGTGATCTGTATCGTTATGCACTGTGCCTGATGAAGAATCCGCAGGAAGCCGAAGATGCGGTGAGTGAGGCGGTTATCGCAGCATACGAGAACATACATAAATTAAAAAAAGAAGAAGCATTCAAAAGCTGGATATTTACAATTCTTACGAATAAATGTAAGAAGAGATTGAAGAAAGCGTTAAAAGAAACACCGGGAAGAGAAGAAGAACTTCCGGAACAAGCGACAGCACCGGATTATGATCTTGCAATCGATGTTAAGAAAGCATTCTTTGTGCTGTCGGAAGAGGAACAGATATTAGTCGGATTATCCGTATTTGGCGGGTATTGCAGTCAGGAGATTGGTGAGATGATGAGGCTGAATCCGAACACAGTACGGTCGAAGCGGAGCCGGGCACTTAAGAAGATGGAATGTGTGCTGGGCAGTTACGGCGAAGATGAGAAGGAAAGAAGGGAGTGAGAGGGTATGAAGCGCGAGAATGAACATAAAGAATATTGTGAACAGGATATCCTAGATCAGATTTCAAGAATGTCAGAAGATACAGAAGTCCCGGATAGTCTGAGATCGGAGAATATAGATAAATTATTGGAAAAGAAAAAACAGAAGAAACATTTCCGTCCGTATCAAATCGGGCTTGTAGCGGCGGCCTGCGTGGCAGTTGTGGCGGGAACTGTAGTGTGGCAGTATGGAAGGATGCATGAAGGAGCGATAAATTCTCCGGATGTGTCAGGTGGCAATGCAGGCAGCAGTGCAGGAAATAGTAATACAGTAAAGAAGATCAGCGACAGTAAGAAGATCAGGACAGCCCAAAGTTATGACGAAATCTATAAATATATCAAACGTTCACAAGATAACTCCGGCATTGCAATGTATGCAAGAAGTGTAAATGAAACAGCAGCCGTAGAGGATTCGGCTTCAACAGGAAGATCAACGGCGTCTTCAACGGAAACGGCCTCGGCAGATACCGGTGTGGCAACAGCAGATGGCAGTTATTCACAGACCAATGTACGACAGTCCGGTGTAGATGAAGGGGATATTGCCAAAACAGACGGGACTTATCTATATGTGCGGGAAGATAATGGCCGGACCATCGATATTGTAGACGTAGGAAACAGCGGAACGAATATAGAAAAATACAGCGAGATTACGCTTGGAAAAGAATACACAATACAGGAGTTTTATGTAAATACAGATCAAAAGAAACTGGTGGCTGTATGTCAGAAAGAATGTGCAGATAAAAGTAACAAAAAGCAGACGAACACAGATACCTGGAATCAGACTAAAACAGCGGCGGTCACTTATGACATCCGTGATATTAAAAAGCCGGTAAAAGAAGGCGAAGTAACACAGAGTGGTACTTACAATTCGTCTCGTATGGCAGACGGATATCTGTATCTGTTCAGTGAATACTATACAGGTGGAGACATGGTCAAAGATAAACCGGTCACCTATGTGCCTCTGGTGAATGGCAAAGAGATGAGCCAGACCAGTATCTGTCTGCCGCCGGTGAATTGTGGAACAATGTATGAAGTGATCAGTTCCGTGGACATCAGCAAACCGGATAAAACAGTGGATAATAAGGCAATTCTCTCCGAAGGCGGTCAAATGTATGTAAGTGGAAAAAATATCTACTATTATGAATCAGAATGGCAGCAGGATAATCAGACTGTGACGACACTTCGCAAGATTTCTTATAGAAAGGGCAAGCTAAAGGCCGTAGCTCAGGGAAAAGTAAAAGGATATCTGAATGATACATTTTCACTGGATGAATATAAAGGGAACTTAAGATTATTTACAACCAATGATGATGAAAATCTGGTAACAATCTTAGATAAGAAATTGGATAAGATCAGTTCTATCGAGAATCTGGCAAAAGGGGAATCCATCTATTCTGCAAGATTCATGAAAGAGGCAGGATATTTCGTGACATATGAGCAGGTAGACCCGTTGTTCAGCGTGGATCTGTCCAATCCGGAGAAACCAAAGATCCTCGGCAAATTAAAAATCCCGGGATTTTCAGAATATCTGCATTTCTATGGAGAAGATAAATTACTTGGAATCGGCATGTCAACCGATGAAGAATCAGGGGTGTCGGAAGGTGTAAAAATCACCATGTTCGATATTACAGACAGAACGGATGTAAAAGAAGAATCAACCCTTGTATTGGATGATCTGTATGGAACAAATGCAGCATACGATTACAAATCCGTTCTTGCCGATCAGCAGAAAAATAGGATCGGGTTCTCTGGCTACAGCCAGAATGGGGAAACATACTGCCTGCTGACTTATAATGGAAAAGAGAAAAAGTTTGAAACAATCCTGAAAGAAGAGATTAATGGAAATACTTCGCAAGGTATCCGGGGGATTTATATAGAAGATACATTATACGTGATCAGTGGAAATATTATCGAGGCTTATGATATGGATACCGGCAAGAAAAAGGGAGATATTATATTGTAAAACCGGAAGTTTTATAGTCGAGGTTCCAGAATGGAAAATAAAACACACAATACCGAAACAGAAGGAATCATATAATCGGTATTGTGTGTTTTTTAGATACCAAAGTATGCAAGAGAAGCTGCCAGTGGCAAGTTCTGTAGATGTAACTGTTACTGCATATGACTCAGACGGCTGCGAAGCACAGGTCCGACAATGATCGCAATGATAATCTTCACTGCGTCACCGGCAAGATAAGGGATAACTCCGACAGAAAGTGCTGCAACAAAGGACATTTTTAACTGAATTGCAAGCCACTCTGTACCGAAGATATAAGTGATCGCCATACCGATGAGCATACCGACAACGGCCAGGATTCTGTTCTTTGGAAATTTGTCAACGAACAGTCCTGCGATCAGTGCGAGGAAGATAAAACCAATCAGATATCCGCCGGTAGGACCTGCAAGCTTACCTAATCCGCCGGTGAAACCAGAGAATACAGGAAGACCGACAAGGCCAAGTAACAGATATACGATATAGCTGATCGTTGCATCTTTAAATCCAAGTACATAGATACTGATCATGATCACCAGGTTGGTAAGACTGATCGGTACCGGACTGACAGGGATCGGAATCGCCATAGGAGCGAAGATACAGGTGATCGCAGTCATCAGGGCGATCAGAACCAGTTTACGGGTGGAGAGTCTTTTCGTTGTTGTGCTGTTTGCTGTGTTATTCATAGTAGTAATTGTCTGCCGGCTGGCAGAACTCCTTTCCTTTAGATTCATATCAAAATATAAAAGCAGTATAAAATGAAATGTGCAAAATGTCAACTACACATTTGACGTGGTTAACAATTGAAAAGGTGATATGTTGACAAATATGGTTACAGAGAAACTGTATAGTATTGTGCAAACATTAAAATAAATATATAAAAATCAGACAATTTAATGTAAAAAATAAAATAATGAAAAATAAAAGAAAATAATCGCAAAAAGTATTGACAAAACAAAACGCGGATGATATTATGTAATCAATCCAAAGGAAATCCGAAATAAACAAAAAGGACTCCTGACGAGAAAGGGAATCTTGAAAATTCTATAGCATATATTTTATAAGAGAATTTTTATTATCAGAGTTCCGATTCATTTAGAAATCTAAAATGCATATATAGGTATAAAGTATTTGGTAATGCATCGAATATTAGATATCGTAAAGTATATTGTAAAGATAGAGAATGGATGAGGTAAGATTATAAAATGATATCACGGGGATATAGGAATAATCTTAATGAAAGAGACAAGGTAATAAATATCATTTATATCTTATGTGTATAAAGAATGAAAAAAGTTTATAAGGATAAAAAATATTTCATATGTCGGTGAGATATGTTGATTGGAAATTTATGAAAAGGAGGCTTAATCCAATGGACACAGTAGAATCATCGAATCAATATGTTAGTGGTATGACAGTTAAAAATTCCCATAGAGTAAGCCTTTATAATAATAGATAAAAAGGCCGGTAGAGGAGATTCAGATAATAATAAAAATAAACGGAGAAAATAAAACCGGATAATAAAAATAAAAAAACTGTAAACATATTGAACATAATACCATATATTTAAATATATTATTAAAATGTGTAAAGAAACATGAATAGTAGATTTGAATGAACATGTAGGACAATGAGTAAAAGATTATTGAAATACATAAAAAGGCGTCAGGGAATAAAATAATAATTAATTCTCCGAAACAAATGAAAAGTATATGATAAAATTGAATATGTAACAGCCATCATAATAAAAAGAATTATGATGGCTGTTTTTTTATCGCCATGCGTTCGTAAGGAGCTGCCAGTGGCAGGTTTTCGGCATTGCCATGCATTCGGAAGAAGCTGCCGACAATAAATTATAAACTTTTGTAACTTTTGTAATATTTTTTTAACATATTTAACCGGATATTTTGACAATAGACAGGTCATATGATAAACTTATATAAGTAAAATTGTAGGGAAATACGCTTTTTTAAAATAAATATTTGAGGTGAGAAATATTGGATAAATATGAATATAGGGTAAAGACCGAGCAGATGCTTGATCATCTGGAAAAAAAGGAATACCAGAAAGCAATGGATATAGCTGAAAGTATAGACTGGCGAAGAGTAAAGAACGCTTCTATGCTTAATACGGTAAGTGAGATTTATGAATATAACGGAGAATTTAAGAAAGGGAGAGATATCTTATTCCTGGCATTTGACAGAGCACCGGGAAGCCGTAAAATCGTATATCGATTAGGTACATTGGCATTAAAGATTAAGGATATCAGAGAAGCGACAGACTGTTATGAAGAGTTTGTTAAGCTGGCGCCAAAAGACCCGAATCAATATATCCTGAAGTATAAGATCCTGAGAACTCAGGGAGCAGCACTTTCGGATCAGATTGCGGCGTTGGAAGAATTTAAAAAAGCGGAATATATTGAAAAATGGGCATATGAACTTGCCAAGTTATATGATGAGGCGGGAATGACTGCGGAATGTCTGGAAGAATGTGATGACCTGATTCTTTGGTTCAGCGAAGGAAAGTATGTATACCTGGCGATGGAACTTAAGATGAAGTATAAGCCACTGACGCCGCTTCAGCAGGAAAAATATGACAGCCGTCCGGGAGCAGTAAAGAAGCAGCCGGAACCTGTAAAACAGACGGAGTCAACATTGGAAGAAGTTGACGATGAGAATGAATATGATGAAGGTTCTGAGGAAGAGGTACAGGAAAGTACGGTGCAGAGAATAGATGATGCACAAGTACAGGAGATTCCGCCGGAGCCGGTTCCGATGCAGGAAGAGTTTGAAATACCGGAGGAAGCCGCACAGGCAGATGTCGTACCGGAGGAAGTTGTACCGGAAGCAACTGCAGCAGTGGAAGAGACTCCGATGTATAGGGAAGAAGAACCGGAAGCATCTGTTGAGACACCTGAAGAGCATACATCAGCAATCAAACAGGTAGTTACGGGGGCCACATTAGAAGAAGCTCTGGCACAGGGTGTTGCTGTTGCAAGCGGTATTAATATTGAAGAAGAAGCAATGAAAGAGCGCGAGGATGAAATCCTGGCAAACGGTCAGATGATGATCGATGATATCCTTCAGAAATGGGAAGCAAAACAGAAAGATCATGAAGAGGCGATTGCAAAGCAGAAAGCCAAAGATGAGGAGCGTCTCCAGAAGGAAAGAGAACAGGCAAGAATCCGTCAGGAAGAAGAGCGCAAAGAAGTAGAAAGAAAAGCAGCTGAAGCAGAGGCCAGAAGAAAAGCTGAAGAAGAGGCCAGAAGAAAAGCCGAAGAAGAGGCCAGAAGAAAAGCTGAAGAAGAGGCAGCAAGAAAAGCAGCTGAGGAAGAAGCCAGAAGAAAAGCCGAGGAAGAGGCAGCAAGAAAGGCTGAAGAAGAAGCAAGAAGAGCAGCCGAAGAAGAGGCCAGAAGAAAGGCCGAGGAAGAGGCAGCAAGAAAAGCAGAGGAAGAGGCAGCCGACGAGGAAAAATCTGAAAGAAATACACAGAGAATACCGGATGACATTGTCCGTCTGATGGAAGAGATGGAGAGTGAAAATGAAGATTCCGAAGATGAGATTTATGAGGAAGAACTTGAAGACGGTCCGGGAATGGATGAAGATTTCATAGAAGGAATCGAAGATGAGCTTGACGGACTGGATATGAATGGAAGCAGTTTCGAGGAAGGTGATTTTGACGAAGCCGACTTTGAGGAAGAGGATCTTGAAGGGGAAGACTTTGACGAAGCCGACTTTGAGGAAGAAGATCTTGAAGGAGAAGACTTTGACGAAGGCGACTTTGAGGAAGAAGATTTCGACGAGGAAGACTTTGACGAAGCTGATTTTGAGGAAGAAGATCTTGACGAGGAAGAACTTGAAGAGGCCGATTTTGACGAAGACGAAGACGACTTTGAAGACATAGATGATGAAGAAACCGATTTTGACGAAGGCGACTTTGAAGAAGATATGGACGAAGAGGATTTCGACGAAGAAGAGATCGACGATGACGAAGAGCTTGATTTTGGCGAAGACCTTGAAGGGGAAGATTTTGACGAAGCTGACTTTGAGGAAGAGGATCTTGATGAAGGAGACTTTGACGAAGGCGACTTTGAGGAAGAAGATTTTGACGAAGAAGAGATCGAAGATGAGGATGACACAGAAGAATTAGAGATTGAAGAGCCATCCGAAGAAGAGATCCAGGCAAGAATTAAAAAGTCAAAAGGTGGAGTTCCATTTGATACCGGATTCGTTGTAACAGGAAGATATGATCTGAGTGCAACGAGTGAAATCGGATTAAAGGCAGGACTTACGGAAGAACAGAAGAAGTTATTCTCATATTTCGTTCCGGTAAGAGGAATGAGTGAACAGATCGTAGAGGTTCTTGATAATGACAGACGTGCCCAGAGAGAGGGTACTTCCAAGACAGGAAACCTTCTGGTAATCGGAAGAAAAGGATCTGGTAAAACAGTTCTTGCGGTTGATATCGTAAAAGCAATCCAGAAACAGAGAAATCTGAAACAGGGTAAAGTAGCGATCGTTACAGGTGAGTCTTTGAATAAGAAAGAACTTACGAATATCATCCAGAAGCTTCGTGGAGGAGCAATCATCATTGAACATGCTGGCAAGCTGAATTCAAGAACGGTAAAAGAACTTAATTATCTGATGGAAAAGAAGACAGGTGAATTACTTTTCGTACTGGAAGATCAGAGAAAACCTCTGGAGCGTCTGATGACAGCTAATCCGGAATTCAAGAAGAAATTCAGTTCGAAACTGGAACTTCCGGTATTCATTAATGATGAGCTGGTAACATTCGGTCAGACATATGCGAAAGAGAATGGATATAAACTGGATGAGATGGGAATCCTTGCACTGTACAGCCGTATCGATGTAATGCAAAGAGAAGACCATGCAGTATCTGTTGCAGAAGTTAAAGAGATCATGGATGAAGCAATTGCTCATTCACAGAAAGCAAATGTAAAACACCTTGCACGAAGAGTATTTGGTAAGGGAACAGATGATTCTGACAGAATTATTCTGAAAGAAGAAGATTTTAAAATTTAAGTCAGATTTTGGAAGAGTTTTGACAAACTAAACTGTCAAAACTCTTTCTTTTTGCCCTTTTGTAAAGTATAATGTTGTTATAAATATGCAACAGAATGCGAGGGGTAATTATGGCTGAAAAAAAGAAGAAACCGTATGAAATAGGCGAGCTGGATCAATACCTTTTCGGACAGGGCAATCATTACGAGATTTATAAGAAGCTGGGTGCACATCTGGTACAGGACGGAAAACAAAAAGGTGTGTATTTTGCGGTATGGGCACCGCATGCACAGGCAGTTTCGGTAGTCGGAGAGTTCAATGAATGGGATACAGAGGCGAACCCGATGAAGAGAGAAGAACCTCTGGGAATCTATACCTGTTTTATACCTGGTGTGAAGAAAAATCAGATGTATAAGTATTGTATTGAGACTTATTCGGGAGAACAGATATTTAAGGCAGATCCATATGCCAATTATGCGGAATTAAGACCTGGAACAGCATCCAGAGTTACAGATATCGAGAATATAAAATGGACGGATACAGAATGGATGACCCACAGAAAGACCTGGAATCATAAGCATAAGCCGATGTCTGTCTATGAGGCACATATTGGTTCCTGGATGCGCCATCCGGGACGGGAAGATGAAGGTTTCTATACATATAGAGAGTTTGCCAGAGCAATTACCAAATATATTAAAGAAATGGGTTATACACATGTGGAGCTGATGGGGATCGCGGAGCATCCGTTTGACGGTTCCTGGGGATATCAGGTGACTGGTTATTATGCACCGACATCCCGGTATGGAACACCGGAAGATTTCGCATGGATGATCAATTATCTGCATAGAAATAAGATCGGTATCATTCTGGACTGGGTACCGGCCCATTTCCCGAAGGATGCACATGGACTTGCTGATTTTGACGGAACTGCGACGTATGAATATGCAGATCCAAGACTTGGAGAACATCCGGACTGGGGAACAAAAGTGTTTGACTTTGGAAAAAATGAAGTCCGCAATTTCCTGATCTCCAATGCATTGTTCTGGATTGAAAAATTCCATATAGACGGACTTCGTGTAGATGCTGTTGCGTCTATGTTATATCTGGATTATGGACGGAAAGATGGCGAATGGGTGGCGAATAAGTATGGTGAGAATAAGAACCTTGAAGTGATTGATTTCTTCAAACATTTGAACTCTGTTGTTCTTGGAAGAAATCCGGGAGCACTCATGATCGCAGAAGAATCTACAGCATGGCCGAAGGTTACCGGTGATGTGGAAGAAGGCGGTTTAGGTTTCAGCCTGAAGTGGAATATGGGATGGATGCACGATTTCACGGAATATATGAAGCTGGATCCATATTTCCGTAAGGATAATCATCATCTGATGACATTTGCCATGAGTTATGCATACAGTGAGAATTATATCTTGGTATTGTCGCATGATGAAGTGGTACATCTTAAGTGTTCGATGCTTAATAAGATGCCGGGACTGGGATTTGATAAATATGCTAACCTTAAAGCTGGTTATGCATTCATGATGGGACACGCCGGTAAGAAGCTTCTTTTCATGGGGCAGGAATTCGCACAGCTTCGTGAATGGAGCGAGGAAAGAGAACTTGACTGGTTCCTGTTGGCTGAGCCGGAGCATCAGCAGATGAAAGAGTGGGTAAAAGCGTTGCTTCATCTGTATAAGAGTCATAAAGCGATGTATGAGATGGATCAGAGCTGGGAAGGATTTGAATGGATCAATGCGGATGATGGATACAGAAGTATCTATAGTTTCATGAGACATTCCAAAGGTGCAAAGAAGAATCTGTTGTTCGTCTGCAACTTTACGCCGATGGCAAGAGATGATTACAGAGTCGGAGTTCCGAGAAAGAAACAGTATAAGTTGATTCTGAACAGTGATGAGGAAAAATACGGCGGAACCGGAGAGGTAAGGAAGAAGATCTATAAGGCTGAGGCAAAAGAATGTGATGGAAGACCGTATTCATTTGCTTATAAGCTGCCGCCTTACGGAGTTGCTGTGTTTGAATTTTAAGAGGAGTAATTTTAGGATTATTTAAATTTTGGAATAGAGAGATTTTAATTTGAATGAAGTAAAATAAAAAACGCCGGGAAGTTTTTTTAAGCTTCCCGGTGTTTTTATACTAAAGTATGCAAGAAAAGCTGCCAGTGGCAGCTTTGCTGTATTGTCATTATAATTCGTTTGTTACTATAATTACCTGCTAATGCTTATGTCTAGTTGGCAGAGCCGTTAGCTGTGGAATCAGACGTATCAGAGTTGGAAGAATCTGATTCGCTGCTGCCTGGTAAGCTGCTCTGAGTATCGGACTGATCATCGGCACTGTTATTCAGTGAAGAATCATCAGCAGAGTTGTCTGTTGTGCCGGCATCTGAAGAATCTGCATCACTGTTCAGAGAATCATTCTGTGTGTCGTCAGACTGATCATCATCAGTACCTTTGCTGTCCTCTGTATTGGCATCGTTTTTGCTCTTATCTGAATTGTCTTTTTTAGAATCGCTTCCGCCGAACAGATCTTTGAAGAATTTCTTGATCTTGCCCCAGAATCCGCTGTCATCGCTGTTGTCATCCGAACTGCTGTCGGAAGAATTATCTGCGCTGTCGGAATTGTTCGAAGAAGAGTTGTCGGAAGAATCCAGTGTGCTGTTACTTACGACATCATCGCCGAGTGCACTGTCATCCGTATTGTTGATGATTCCGCCATCAGAGCTGTCACTGCCGCCGAAGATTCCTTTGATGGAATTCCAGAGGTTGGAGAAGAATCCCTCGCTCTTTCCGTCGATGTTGTTCAGTGTATTCTTCAGTGCTTTGACATCATAGTCATACTGGGAAATGTTCTTTAACAGTTCAGTGATCTTGTCGATCTGTTCCTGCGTCAGAGTGACATCGTTATTCTTGGCAGCATCTTCCACTGCATCCTGAATATCGTTTTCATCTTTTAAGCCGTCTTCAATAACGCTTTCTTTGGCATCATTCATGACATCTTCGGCTTTGTCCTGTCCGATATCATTTGCCAGATCTCCTGTTGTGACAAGTTCGTCGGTTGCGGCAGCCTTCTGATCTTCGTTCAGAGTTGTTCCGGTGGCTTTCTCATAAGCCATCATGATTCCTGTCAGTGCGCCTGTTCCGGATACTTCGATCGGAGAAGCAGCGATAACGTTACAGTTCTCAACACCGGATGTAAGAAGTGTACTGGAGATCATAGAACTTG
>ERZ1673700.1959-NODE-1959-length-17599-cov-21.473951_pt1 | contig 17599 bp, 20 predicted proteins | sample MGYA00580230_ERZ1673700 | MGnify/ENA primary metagenome ERZ1673700 (study PRJEB41218, sample SAMN15661782) | gut metagenome | host: Homo sapiens | place: Canada: London | collected 2015-08-20/2019-03-30 | study: EMG produced TPA metagenomics assembly of...
TCGGAAGACTGGGACATTTTGTAGAGAAATTAAGAGCAGAACAAAATAATAAATAAGGCATTCTAAGTAACTATTCGGAACCACAGGTTGTAAGTGGCGCTGAATAGTTACTATGCTGTAGAGGAAAAAATATGCATATTATATTACATCAGCCGGAGATCCCGGCAAACACCGGAAATATAGGAAGAACCTGTGTAGCTACCGGCACCAGCCTGCATCTGATCGAGCCGTTAGGCTTCCGTTTAAATGAAAAAGAGATCAAGAGAGCCGGTATGGACTACTGGCAGCATCTGGATGTCACCAGGTATATGAATTTTCAGGAGTTCCAGGAAATGCATCCCGGAGCGAAGATCTGGATGGCAACCACGAAAGCACACCAGACCTACACCGATGTGAAATTCGGACCGGACGACTATATCATGTTTGGCAAGGAGAGCGCCGGAATCCCGGAAGAGATCCTGATAGAGCATGAAGAGACCTGCATCCGTATCCCTATGCTCCCTGAGATCCGTTCCCTGAACCTGTCCAATTCCGTAGCCATCGTGCTTTACGAGGCACTGAGACAGCAGGGATTCGAGAGCATGCAGAGGGATGGAGAGCTGCACCGGCTGCATTGGAAAGAATCGTAAGACTGTAAAAGGAACAATTCTGAGGAAAATTCGGAGGAATGTTCCTTTTTGATTGGAAAAAATGTAGTAAGATATAAAATATGGTCAGAAAAAATGTGATAAACTATATGTTACGAAGAAGAGTATTGTAACAAAATAAGAACAGAACAGGAGCAGAGAATATATGCAGATCCATGATACAGCATTTATAGCTCCCGGTGCGGTGGTGCTGGGAGATGTGACGATCGGAGAAAACAGTGGAATCTGGTACAATGCGGTGGTCCGGGGCGACCGGGACTCCATTGTCATCGGCAGAGAGAGCAATATTCAGGACAATGCGGTAGTGCATCTGGGCAGTGGATATCCGGTGGAGATCGGAGATCATGTGACCATTGGACACGGTGCGATCGTCCACGGCTGTAAGATCGGCGACAATACCATGATTGGTATGGGAGCCATTCTGATGAACGGCTGTAAGATCGGGAAAAACTGCATCATCGGTGCTGGAGCACTGGTGACGCAGAATGTGGAGATCCCAGATAATTCCCTGGTTGTCGGCAATCCCGGGAAAGTAAAACGTGCTGTTACCGAAGAAGAGATCCGGTGGAATCTGGAAAACGCACGTATTTATGTAGAGGAAGCACAAGAAGAGAAAAGAGCACTGTCCTAGCGGAAGTGCTCTTTTGCGAATTCCATATCCTGTACCAGTTCCAGTGTTCCCAGATATTGCTCCTGCTTATCCCGGATGGCATAATAGGTTACGAGAAAAGTTCGGCCGTTCTTGTCCATCCAGACCGGTACCTGGTCTAACGTTCCGGCACGGAACTCTTCGATGATCCGGCGTACTTTCTGCTCAATCTTAGGCGGGTGACAGGTGAAGACCTCCCGGCCCAATGCCATACCGGGACGCTTGAATACCTTGGGACCTTCGTTGAAGTAGCGATTGATATTATCGATATCTACGAAAGAGATCTCCAAAGGAATCGTATTCAACATGGCGGTCAGCTGCGACAGGGTCAGACTGCCGCTGGGGAGGTGGATTCTGGTCTCACTACCTGTAAAAGCGTGTTCCGCAGACATGGTGTCAGCCGTAGAGGCAGTGTCGGTCAGATGTGCTTCCGCAGCCTCCCAACTATCACCCCGGATACCGAAGCATTCCGCATAATCTTTGGCATCCCGGTAAATGTGATACCATTCCTCCTCCGAGAAATTCAGTGCGCAGTTGGGGAAGAGGATATTGGATTCCTTGTAGATCATTTCTTCCATGCGGGTCAATACGGCATTCAAACGTTGTTTCCATGCATCGTTTTCTTTTTGGTCTTTTTGTTTTGCAAGGGCATTCAGTTCATCCCGGATCTCATCATCCACTGTCCACATGACCGCAGAGGGACCGCTGATCCCATATTGCACCTTCAAATGTGGATAAAGTAAGTCTCCCTTCCGGGCATAGTGGATAGCAATCTGGCGCAGCTCGTCAAGCAGTTCATTGGTAATTCCATTATTTTCCAATGCCTGCCTCGCACGGGCAATCAGCTTTTCCAGTGCTGCATTTTCCAGCGTAAAAGTTTGCAGGGGATGTCCGGAGATCTGGATCAGGGCGGCAGCGGCGGAGAGCCGTTGGTCCTTTATGTCTTTAGAGTGTAGTTTCTGGGCAGCTAGAGAAGGGGCTGCTGTTTTTTCGGCATTGGCAATTTTCTCTTCTGTCGCGGAACCATGGAACAGGGCGGAATGTACATCACAGAGCCGCTGCAATTCTTCGATGGAAGTACCCTCCCGTAGCAGCTCCTGTTCGGCCTGCATAATTGCGGAAGGATCCACATCCTTACATTCCCGGACGAAATCCGCCTGGACGCTTTCCAAAGTTTCTCCATTATTTAAACGTTGTAAGTAAGACTTGATCTGATCTTTCATATAAAAATTCCTCCGGAATCAGTATGCCCCGAAGGAATTTTTGCTATTCGTTAATTATCTTTTGCTATATTTGTTTTTATACTTTTTTCGCGGAGTTGGGAATAAATTCAAGTCTTAATTGCATCCCCAGTCCCTGAGCCAGCTTTTTCAGCGTACTCAAACTGGGATTCCGGGTACCGTTTTCTATTCTGCTTATGTCAGCCTGTGGAATTCCTGTTTTAAGAGATAACTCTTTTTGTGTAATATTTTGATTTGCTCTTGCATCAATTAATGATTGGATGATGTCGTATTCTGCCTGGAGAGCATCATATTCGGTTTTTACCTCAGGATTTTGTAAAGCTTTTTCCTTATAAGCCCTATAATTGCTCATTGCCATACCTCCGCTCATAATCATCCTTATATTTTTGTGCTAAAAGTTTCTCCGCAATCGGTGTTTTATTCGTTTTTTTAATGAAACCATTGGTTAATACAACTTTTTGATCTATAAAAAAGAAGTAGAAAACTCTGGTAATATCAGATCCTTGTTTTGTTCGTAATTCAAAGAGTCCATTTTGAATGTGTTTGGAGTATGGTTCACGTAAGAGTGGACCATTTGCCTCCAACAGATCAATAGTCCTTAAGGTTTTCGCTAATATTTTAGGTTCGAGAGAATCCAAAAAATCCTGAACGGGACATTTTCCGTCAATGGTGTCGTAAAAAAGAACTTCGTACATTAGTTTTCCTCGTTCTGTTAATATCATAATATGTTGAATACAACATATTGTCAAGATGTTCCTATGAAATATTACTTATTTACCTGAATCGGAGGTGGTATCTTGGTTACGTAATTGTTCTATCTTAATTTTATATATCATTAAGCGCAATAAATAATCTGGCATAGTACGGTTTCCTAACTCCCAATCCTGTAAAGTGCGGTAGGGAATTCCGAAATATTGGCAAAACTCTTTTCGGGTCATTCCTGTGCTGGTTCTTAGTTTTATCAAAGTATCTTGTGTATTCATTTTACCTCCTTAAATCTATACGCAAAGCGTATAATCAAGAGAAATATTACATAGAAAAGGATTGAAATATGATATAATGAGTGCAAGTGAGTCAATATATTTACATGATTGAAGAATGGCGAATTTGATTAAATAAAATGCATTAAGTGATACTTCAATAAAAAGGAGATATTTCATGGCACTTTTACATTTTTCAGATATTTTAATAAACGCGGGATTGGATCCGGCAAAGGTACAGTTAATTCGACATGCGATGAATGATAAAGATTTTCGTGCCTGTTATGAAAAGAATATGGTGAAGGAATATACCGGTGAGCAGAAGAAGGATTTTAATAAAGGATATGATTACTGGGCGGTGTTTATAAGTGGAAAAGGGACTGAGGCAAGATTCTATAAATTGTATAGAGTAGGTGCTGTTGTGCCGAGGTGCCTGGAAGTGATGCCGAAAGATTATCCCTGTCCGCAAGCTTTTGAACCCCCTGGGGATTATTATGAATTGGAATATGCAGATATATTAAAAGAATTTGAAAATAGGTTAATTATTAAATGGGGAGATGCTACCAGAGTATGGCATCAAAAGGGAACCACGGAAAAAGAAATTGTAGCAATACAGACCAGCCACAATGAGGAATTTGTCGGATATGAAAATGTGGTTCTGCCCTATGAAAAATTAAAAGAAGTAGTGGAAAATGATGTGGATTATAAGCTATGGCACACTGCTCTCTCTAATGTAAAGGCAGTATATCTGATTCTTGATGTGAAAAACGGACAACAATATGTAGGTTCTGCGTATGGAAACAGAGGTCTGTTGGAGCGTTGGGAATGCTATGTGGACACTTTTCATGGGAACAACAAATTGATGAGAGAAGTGATCTGTGATCATCCCGACAGGTACCAATTTTTTCAGTTTTCCATATTGCAGATATTTTCCATGTCCACTCCGGATGATATTATAATAAATGCGGAAAACTTATGGAAAAGAAAACTGGGTACGAAAGAATACGGCATGAATGCCAACTGACATTGAGGTGAACTATGAATTATCAGGAAATACTTAGCCATTTTACATACGATGACAGTACGGATATCAGGAATCGAGCAGCGGTGGCAGAAGCTGGTGACTATCGGGAGAACAGGGATATTATCAACGAGATCGTCCTGTGGAAGATGAATCGTAGACCGCAGGTGACAGAGGAACTGATAGATGCCATTTTTTCATTAAAGGAGATTAAAACGCCTTTGCAGGCATTGGAGGATGAAAAGACAGCACAGGTCATAGAAAAATTACTGCAAACGAAGGGAATGCTGCTTCCGATGGCAAGTACGGTGTTGCATTTTTATTACCCGGAGGTATTCCCTATTATTGATCAGCGGGCATATCGGGAACTTTACGCTATGGATTATCCCAAAACCATGACGAAGATCCCCATGCTGACGGAACTCTATCTTAAATACATAAAAGATTGTTGGGAATATCAGCAGGAAAAGTGTCCGGAAATTGCATTTTCCAAGATAGATAAGGTGCTATACCAGCTGGATAAGGAAAAGGGTAACAAAGTAATATATTAAATTTGATTAAGATATAAAAAGGAGAAAATTATGGAATATATATCAGATGCACAGGCAAAACAGATGATCTTAGAGGTAGGCCGCAGGATGTATCAGGGCGGCTTCGTGGCAGCGAACGACGGAAATATCTCCTGTAAAGTCGGAGATAATGAGATCTGGGCAACACCAACGGGAGTTTCTAAGGGATTTATGACAGAAGACATGCTGGTAAAATTGGATCTGGACGGGAATGTGTTGGAGGGAACGCACAAGCCTTCCAGCGAGATCAAGATGCACCTCAGAGTATTCAAGGAGAACCCGAAGGTACAGGGTGTGGTACATGCACATCCCCTTACAGCAACGGCGTTTGCCTGCGCAGGCATCAGTCTGGAAGAACCGGTGCTGATGGAAGGGGTACTGTCCTTAGGCTGTGTGCCGTTAGTGCATTTTGCGCTGCCGGGCACAGAGGAAGTGCCGGAAGCGGTAGCTCCCTATTGTCGGGAATACAATGCAGTACTGTTAGCAAACCATGGCGCGCTGACCTGGGGAGATAACCTCATGCAGGCATATTACCGCATGGAGACCACGGAATATTATGCGAAGATCCTGATGATGAACAACTTCATCTTAGGGAAGAAGACGTTGTTGTCCCAGGGACAGATCGACGATATTATCAAGATCCGTGCAGGATGGGGCATCACTACGGGCGGCAGACCCATCGGACCGGAGGGCGCGCAGAATCTGGAGGATATCTGCATCTTCCGGAAGCGGTGATTTGTTTTTCCGGGCATATTAGCGCGATAGCACGAATTCGTAAGCTTATGATAGAAGGTCATGTTAGAGATTTTTGCGAAAGCAGCCTCCAACAGGGCCTTCTTTTTGTGCTTTATTTGTGCAATTGCATAGAAGCAGGCAGGGGGAAAGCTTCTACAGGACACAGATTTTTCACAGAGTGAACACTTTTTCAATACAAAATCCAACTATACTTGAGAAAACAATGGAATTTGGACGGAATAGCAATCGGAGGTTCGCCGTGAAGAACAAAGAGATCAAACAGATAATTTTTTCCCGAAAGAAAAACAAAAAATGGATCATCATTGCGCTGGTACTGGTACTTACGTTGGGCGGCGGTTCTGTGGCAGCAGTGGTGATATTACATAGAAACGGCAATCGATCAGAATTTTCCATGCCGGCTAATATGTCGGGATTGACCTTCACGGAGGATATGACTGCTGCGTCAGGTGTTACCAATGTCGGTATCACGGAGGCGAGCTTTGACGTGGAAAATCTGACGACAGAGTTAGAGATTGAGGAAGTCTATGCGGTCTCCGGGGAGGAGGTAACGGCAGGAGATAAGATTTTAAAGCTTACGGAGGACAGTGTGGAGGAAGCCAGAAAGGAACTGGAGAGGGCGTTTAAGGATGCGGAGCTTGCGTATCGCACCGGAGCTATCGAATATGAGCAGAACCTGATCACCGCGGAGTATACGAGAGACAGTGCCATTCTCACCGGACAACAGGCGAAGGAAGTCTATGATGAGACCGTAGCAAGTCTGCAAAGTGCTGTGACCAGGGCGGAAGAGGAATTGCAGGAGGCGGAGGATGATATAGCAGAGTATGAATCCTATGTGAATGATGGTTCCTATAAGAGTTATTTCAAGGTAGATGAATATCAGGCAATCTATGATGAGAACCTGAAAGCACTGACGGATAAACTGGATGAGTGGGGAATTGGCTGGTCCCAGATCACCGGCGGGTCAGCCGGATCTGTGCAAGCAGGTGGAACCGCAGGCAATGTGCTGGGCAGCAGTGGACAGGACAGCAATTCCTCAAATGTGAAAACTCTGGCATCCCTCTACAGCATTTTGGAACAGAATCTGAAGGATCTGGAAGAAGCACAGGAAAAATATGAGGATGCAGTCACCAATGCTTCTTTTAACTTACAGACATTGCAGTTAAAGCTTCCCAGCCTGCAGCAGGCAGTCACGGAGGCGAAGGAAAATTATGAGATCCAGCTGGCGCAGGCAAAGCTGACCTATGAGACTTCCTTGTCCGGCGCAGAACGGGCAGAGAGCGATTATAACACTACGGTGGAAAAGGCAGAGTCCGATCTGGCAGCTCTGAAAAGTACTTATGAAGATGCCAAAGAGAATCTGGAACTGTTTGAAAGCAGTGTGGGTGACGGATATTTCTATGCATCTGAGGGTGGAACGATCCTGCGGACCATGGTGCGGGCGGAGCAGACTCTGACTTCCGATGCAGTCGTATTCGTCTACAGCAATCCGAAGGAGCTGACCGTCACCGTATCGGTAGATCAGTCGGATATTGCAAAACTAACCGTAGGCGACAGTGCTTATGTGCAGTCCTCCGCAGGCAGCGGATATACCGGTGTGATCACAGCCATTGATCCGGTATCTTCGTCTGACAGCCGTACCAGTGTCACTTACAGCGTGACGGTACAGATCAACGTGGAAGATGAGGAAGACAGCTTAAGTGCCAACGAATCCGTCACCGTAGTCTTCGGCATGACGGAGGAAGAGATCGAACAATTACAACAGAGACAGAGTATGCAGGGAGGACAGACACAGTCATGAAATTAAAAAGACCACATTTTGAAAAACTGAAGTCCCTCACGAAGAAGCAAAAAAAGCTGATCCTGGCTGGGATCGCATTACTTCTGCTGATCCTGGCAGCCTGCTATACCGTGTTTATTGCACCGTTACTTCAGAAAGAACAGTGGATCTACAAGGAAGAGACGGTGGAGCGTGGTACTTTAAAGGTAGGTGTGACGGAGAGCGGTTCTCTGGAATACAACACGAAATCCATAGATTACGATCTGGATCTGGATGTCAGTGATGATGACGAGGATGACAGCAACGAGGATGACGATGATACCGTACAGAAATATCTGAAGATAGAGGAGATCTATGCTGCCAGCGGGCAGCGTGTCACCGAAGGCGAGGAACTTCTGAAGTTCACGGAAGACAGTGTGGAGGCGGTTCGGGCATTGTTGCAGAATGCGGTAGTGGAGGCGCAGGCGGATTATGCGGAGGCAGAGAGTACTTATGAATTGTCCCTGCTGGAAGCTCAGACCGACTACGATACTCAGAAGATCAGTGCTTCCTATGCGGCATCCATCCGCAATACTTCCGGTACGAGCGTGACGAACAATGTGGAATCCCTGCAGGTGCAGCTGGAGCAGAAGCAGGCGAATACCGCATCTCTGCAGGAGAAACTGACGCAAGCACAGGAAGATTATCAGAATGCGTTGGAGACCTACGAAGCGGCAAAGGAAGGCTATGAAGGTGCCGGAACCGATAATACAGTGAATTTCATGACGATCCAGAACGGTTATCTCAGCGCAAGAACGAAATATCAACAGGCAAAATCAGCGCTGACCCAGGCGGAAAACGAAGTGGCGGACAATGAAAGTGCCATTTCCAATCTGGAGAATCAGCTGGCGGCAGCCCGGGCGAAGCAGAATATTGACAGGCTGGATACGGAAGAGACCTATCAAGAAGCGGTGATCACCGGGCAGAATGCCCAGACTACCTACAATGCTACCGTGGAAGATCTGAAGGAAACCTTACAGGAAGCGGAAGAAACCAAAGAAAAACGGGAAGAACAGTTACAGGTCTTTGAAGATTTTGTCGGAAGTGATGGTATTCTCTATGCCACAGAAGATGGTGTGATCACAGAGGTCAGCTACGAAGCGGGAGACCGCCTGACGACGACAGGAGTTCTGTTTTCCTATGCAACGTCGGATGACATGAGAATCTCCGTGGATGTGACCCAGGAGGATATCGTGGACCTGAAGGTTGGAGATGCGGTAGATATCACCTTTACGGCATACCCGGAGGATTCCTATACCGGAAGCATTCTTTCCATCAATACCACGGCTACTTCCGATTACAGTAATACCGTAAGCTACACTGTGGAGATCAGTGTGGAAGGTGAACTGGAGCAGCTCTATGGCGGCATGACCGCAGATGTGATCTTCGTTACCGAAGAAAAGGAAGATGTCCTCTATGTATCCCGTAAGGCGATCGTAGAAGAGAACGGCAAGACCTATGTCTATCGTAAGACAGCACTGGGCGGCAGGGAACTGGCAGAGGTAGAGACCGGTATCACCAACGGTGTGGACATCGAGATCCTGTCCGGACTGGAAGAGGGCGATACCATCTACCTGGCAAGTAAAGTCAGCTCCGAGGCAGAAGTCAAGAGCACGGAGGAGACTTCTGATTCCGGTAGCAGTTCTGATACCGCAGTCGGCAGTGATATGGAATTTGAAATGCCGGAGGATATGCAGATGCCTTCCGGAGGCGGTGACATGCCCCAGGGTGGTCCCGGGGGCAGCAGTTCCGGCAGCTTCGGCGGTGGAATGCCGGGCGGTCCCGGAGGACAATAAATCAGGCGGATGGAGCAAATGTTGAGAAGCAGACAGGAATGATTGGGAACAGTTATGAAGCAGAATGAAAATGGGAAAAAGATCAAGGAAACTATAAAAAATCGGATGAGCTGGATCGGATCATGGAAAAGCTGGTCGAAAAGGTGCAAGCTCACCACCGGTATCTGTGGTGTCTGCGTGATCGTTGTAGTGGCTGGTGCCATTGGTCTCTCCGGTGGTTCCGACACGGAAGTCATTTATAAAGAGACTACCGTAAAATATGGGACACTGGTCAAAGGTGTGACGGAGAGCGGTTCCGTGGACATCGGTACGGTGGATCAGACCTTTGATCTGGATATGAGTGCCCTGCAGAGAACGGATACTTCCGGCAGCAGTTCATCCAACGGTTCTTCCGGTAATACTGCCGGCAGTAACTCTGCTTTCGGTGGATTTGGCGGCATGAGTGCTTCCGGCGGCGGAGCCCAGGGAGGCTTAGACATGTTCGGTCAGATCTTCAATATGGGAGGCAGCAGCTCTGGCAGCAATGGTGATGATTCTACCCTGACCGTGGCGGAGGTAGTGGTCTCTGTGGGGCAGCAGGTGTCCGAGGGAGATCCCCTGTACCTGCTGGAAGAAGACAGTGTCTCCGGCCTGGAAGACGAACTGCAGTCTAACGTTGAGAAAGCAAAAGCGGATCTGGAGGCGGTGGAAGCCGACCAGACCCTGTCAAAACAACAGGCAAAATACACGTATGACAGCAGCACTGCTTACGGCAGTTATATTGACACCGAGTACAGTACTACATTACAGGAACTTCAGAATACGGTAGATTCTGCGGAGAGCACGCTGGAGCAGGCGAAGAGCAGCCTGGAAGATTACCGGGCACAACTGAAGGAAGTAACGGCAGCCTATGAGGATGCGGCACAGGTATTGTCGAACTGTAAATACAGCCTGAACAGTACAGACGCAGCCGATGATACTTACGGATATGTCTATTACGCGCAGCTGACGGAGCAGGCACAGTCCACGGCAGATTCCCTGGAGCAGCAGAAGGAAGAGCTGGAACAGAGAGTAGAGCAGGCGGAGGAAAATGTAACCACTGCCGAAACCGCCTACAATAAGGCAGAACGGGAACTGGAGCAGGGGAAACTGACCGCAGCCGAGACCCAAAAACTGCGAACACTGGCTTACAATACCGCACAGGAGACCTATGACATTGCACTGGGGTATCTTGCGCAGGAATTGTCCGATCAGCAGGAAACCTATAATGAGACACTGGAAAAATGGAACGAGTTCAGCACTTATATCGATGGTAATGCAGTATGTGCAAGATACAACGGTGTCATCACCGGCGTGGAGCTGGAGGTCGGAGACAAGATCAGTACCGGAACCTCTCTGGTTACTTTATACGATATGGACGAAGTGACCATGACGGTAACAGTGGATGAAGATGACATGACGGATATCTCTCTGGGATCTGCGGCGAATATCGCATTGACGGCATATCCGGAAGATATCTTTACGGCAAAGGTGACGGCTATCGGAGATGCGACATCGGATTCCAGTGGAAACATAACTTATGACGTAACTGTCACATTAGAAGGGGATGTCTCCGGATTGTTCCAGGGCATGACAGGTGATGTGACTTTCGTTACGGAACAAACGGAAGAAGTGCTGTATGTCTCACGCAGAGCCATTATCACAGAGGATGACAAGACTTATGTAAAAGTGAAGACTGCAGATGGCAGCATTGTGAAAAAAGAAATAACGACAGGACTGTCAGATGGTTCTAACGTGGAGATCTCCGGAGATATTGCAGAAGGAGATACCGTATTGATCGAAAGCAGCATTACGAAGTAGAGCGGAGACCTGTGGGAAAGTAAGGTCAATGGAAGGGAAGAAGTAGAATATGAGATTATCCGAAATATTGCGTCTGGTGTGGCTGAACCTGTCACAGAATAAATTCAAAGTGATCCTGACTTCCATCGGTATCGTTGTGGGATCCGCCACCATAATGCTGGTGCTGGCGATAGGTACCGGTGGAAAAGAAGAAGTGGCGGAGCAGTTCAAGAACCTGAATGCCGGAGCCATTGATATTTCCTGTGACAGCAGTGACAGCGTCGGTTTTAGCTTTGAAATGCCGGGCGGTGGAGGAAGCGTTACTGTCACCAATATGGGCGGAGGCCCCGGAGGAGGTTCCGGCGGCGGTACGCAGGGTGGTCCAGGTGGTGGCATGGACTTCGGCGGATTCTTCGGTTTTGGACAGGAGGAAGAGAGCGAAGCCGTGACATTGACCAGTGAAGACTGTGATGATCTGGCGACTTTTGTCTCCGGAATCTCTGCGACCACGATTTCTTATTCCACCACAGCGTCGGTGGAGGGAGGCAATATGACCTCTGCTTCCTATTACACCATAGCCGGTGTGGAGGACAATTATGCGACCATCAGTAATCTGGAAATGGCCATCGGGGATTTCCTCACAGAAGAAAACAACGAGAGCAAGGAAAAGGTGTGCGTACTGGGTGCCACCGTGGCAAAGGAAATTTTTGGCAGCGCCTACGATGCTTATGACGGTACAGTCTATATTGATGGCCGCCCCTATATAGTGTCAGGGGTACTATCCGAGATGGGAACCGTGGCATCCGGCATCAGCCCGGATACGGCGATCTATGTACCTTACGAAACCGGCATCAAATACATTACCGGTACGAGCATTAGTCCAACCATTACCGTGGTCGCAGAAGATGTGAATCAGGTGGACACTGTAATGACAGGCGTGGAGAGTGCCTTAAAAGAAAGTTATCCCAACACCACATTTACCATCAGCGATGCCGGAAGCAAGATGGAGGCAGCCTCTGCTTCCAACGAGACACTGACATTACTGTTAATCTCCATGGCGGTGATCGTATTTATTGTCGGCGGTATCGGCATTATGAATGTATTGTTTGTATCCATCAAGGAGCGTACCAACGAGATCGGTATTTTGAAAGCGCTGGGCTGTTCCCGGAAGGATATCCTGTTGGAGTTTTTATTGGAAGCAAGCTTTACCAGTCTGGTAGGAGCCGTACTGGGGGTACTGGTGGCTCTTGGAATTACGCCATTCGTGCAGCTGTTCAACGTGAGAGTATCCCTGTCGGTACAGGGAGCAGTGCTGTCATTGTTATTCGGTGTCTTCACCGGAAGTCTGTTTGGCTTCTATCCGGCATATAAGGCATCGAGACTGATCCCCGTAGAAGCTTTAAATCAGGAGTAGTGCGAAAGGTGTAAGGATTATGATGGAAAACGCAATGATCACCATGAAAAATATAAATAAAGGCTATATGCTGGGAGAGGAACGTCTGCCGATCCTGAAGGACATCAATTTTCAGGTAAATAAGGGAGAATACGTGGCAATCTTAGGCCCATCCGGTTCCGGTAAGACTACGTTAATGAATATGATCGGCTGTATGGACGTGATGGACAGTGGGGAATATTATCTGGATGGCATGGCAATCCACGAGACCAAAGAGGACGATCTGACCATGGTGCGCAACCAAAAGATCGGGTTCATTTTCCAGAACTATCAGCTGATCCCGACCTACAATGTCATGCAGAATATTATCATGCCCCTGCTGATGCGTGGCATGACCCATGAGGAAGCAGAAGAAAAGTGTAAAAATACTATCAAACTGCTGGGGCTGGATCACCGTATCGGACATAGGCCTAACGAATTGTCCGGCGGACAGAAGCAGAGAGTATCCATTGCCAGAGCACTGGTGGGACAGCCGGCGATCCTTCTGGCGGATGAGCCTACCGGTGCTCTGGATCAGACCAGCGGCAGAGAAGTACTGAAGCTGTTCCGGGAACTGAACAATATGGGCAACACCATCGTCATGATCACCCACGACCTGGGTGTTGCACAGTCAGCGAAACGTATCGTGCGCATTGTGGATGGGCAGTTACAGGAATAAGGGATAGTCACTCAGCCAACGGGAAAGAGGCTGGGACTGTTCCAGACCGGATTTCAGGGTACGGTCGGCATCCGATTTATTTTCTGCCGGTATTATCAGCAGAAATTCTTTCCCGTCCATAAGTACACCGCAGAATACGGTTTTCAGATCCCGGGAGATAAGAAACATATTTCCCGGGATATTTGTTACAGATTCGGTCAGGCAGGAGTAATAGGGTTCTTCATCGATAAAAGGTGCATAGAATCCCATGTCATCCGCACCTTCCACGAAAAGCCTCTCTCCGTTCATCCAGACATTTCCCGCTATGGCGTCTTCCTGATTCCCCCAGAGATAATGTAAGGCTTTCCCGTGGATCTCCACCGATACCTGTTCGAAGGTATCCGGTTCCGTCAGACTGACCAGCATTCCGGTTCCGGTATAGTCATAATCCTTTTTGATGGGAGTATGATAATAGCGGATCCCGTAGTCTCCAAGGCAAAATAAGGCAAATACGAGCAGAAAAATCAGAATGCCGCAGAAAACGGTTCTTAATTTTTTATTTCGCATCATGGTTCTTGCCTCCTTTTTATTTTATTATACAATCAGATATCCATACTGGCAATGAGCTGAAACATTTCCTCGGCGGTCATGTGATCTGCGGTGATCACGTATACATAATTGTCAGCTTCATAATAAGCCATGGCGTAACCATCCACATAAGTATATACCGTGGCAATGTGACCGCCGATGACATGTTCCTCTTCGGCATCGTATTCATTGTCTAATACGAGTGTCAGGGCATTATTTGAGGAAATTAGCATTTGCTCCCAGATGAGCTGTTCTCCGGCATTGTTTTCATAGAAAATTTCACAAAAAAGAGGACTGTCTCTTCGGTCTGTCTCTGTATAGCCCTCCGGGATGCAGGTCGGTATCGTGGGAGTGAGTACCGCATCTTTTTCCTCGGAAGAGTAGTTATACTGCGTAGCATCCTCGCGCAGGGTCTTTAGTGTCATGAAAAACTTATCCCGATAGGCATCCACACTTAACATCAGAACCAGTCCGGCACATACGATACCGGTGAAAAAGATTGCCATGCGTTTTAGGAGCTGTTGTGCACCGGTCAGCACCGGATGGGCTTCCCGGCGGATCACTTTTTGCATTTTTTGTTCAAAACGTTTTGAAAATACATATTCCCGATCAACCTGATTTTCTAATGCTGTTATCATGGCATTGTCCACCACAGGCATATGCTGATAGAGCCATTCATCCGTTATTTCCATGGATCTCATTATTTTCCTCCCGTTTATTCAAAGCTTCCTGTATCATAATCTTTCCCCGGGATAATCGCTGCCGGATCGTTCCTTCGGTGGTGTTTAATACTTTTGCGATTTCATCGTTGTCCATATTGCCGGAGTATTTGAGGAGAAATACATCCCGGTATTTTACGGGCAGGCACCTAAGGATGTCCAGTATTCCGTCATCCACATCCGTCTCCGCATAAGTCAACGGGACATTACATTCTTCCAGCTCATCCACATAGATTTCCCGTTGAAATTGATGGTTTCGCTTCCGGTAAATATCTATAGTCGCATTTTTCGTTATGGTAAGCAGGTAGCGTTTCGTCGCCGTGGCGTCGATTTCCCCTATTTTTTCCATGTTTTTCGCAATTTTTATAAATGCCTCATGTACGGCATCTTCCGCAAGAAAAGTATCCTTCAGCACATTCAGAGCTACTTTCATCATAAGGTGCCGATAGGTTTCATAGAGAATCGCAAACTTTTGTTTGTCTTCTTCGGCGTCGATCATCATCAGATATATCATTTGTTGTTCCCAGGCCTTTCTATGAGTCATAACGAAGGTTCCTGTTCCTATTGTTACAAAAACGTAAAAATATTTCAATTGCAGGTTTATATGTTTGTCCCAATAGTATCTTTTGGGTAACCGGGGCACTTTATTGTGCCTGCTTTACGGATCCCGGCGATGGGGGATATAATGATTTCAATACAGGAGAGCGTAAAAAGAGCAGAAACGAGCATAGGAGAAGCAAAATGGGAGAACAGGGGCATGAGGAACCCACCGGACAGGCGAAGATCACGAAAGCCTGCAATCTGCCCTGCCGTTATGTCCTGCATACCGTAGGTCCTATTGTGCAGGGAAAGCTGACGGAGAAACATTGCGCATTGCTTCGGTCCTGTTACTTGTCCTGTCTGGAACTGGCATCGGCATACGGGCTGGAAAGTGTGGCGTTCTGCTGTATATCCACTGGGGTATTCTGCTTTCCGAACGACAAGGCGGCGCAGATTGCCGTACAGACGGTACAGGAGTATTTGGAGGAGACTCCTGACAGCAGTGTCAAAAATGTGATCTTTAATGTGTTTAAGAATGAGGATTTGCAGATCTATGAGAGAATTCTTCGGTCGTAGATTTTCGATTACTCTAAATGCAGAGAAAAACTTGCACCCGGCAGATTGCTGTGATACATTGGCTGTAAAAGAAATACAAGAGAGGAAAAGAAAATGGCAGGATATCTGATTAAGGATACCACAAAAGAAGAGCGGGAGCAGATCGTTGCGGAGTCTCTGGGATATATGGAAGCCAACTGTGATGGCTGTACTTCGGGACTGGCGGAAATGTATCAGGCATACATCGACGGGAAGAAGGAGCTTCGGGACATCAACATGGAATTTCATGCAGGTTATGTATCCGGAGAGGAAGTGCCCGGCCGCAGGTCTTGTCCCATGTAATAATAGTGTGCGGGAAAGATGGATTTCCGGCATAAATAAAATGTTATCTGCAAAAACTCTTAGTAACAGAATGCGAAAGGCAGGAAAGAGAAATGCAGATGAGAGACGATCTTGGAATTACAACAAAACTGGAAAATGGCAAGGCTTATCTGGAATTTGCCCTGCCGGAAAAGATAGGGCGTTTGCTGTCCGCTTTACAGATTGAGATCTGGGAAGGTGCGGAGGGCGAACGCCTTGTTTTTCATGGGGAATACTCATCAGAAGAAGCGGATTCCATGACGGCGTTGCTGCTGCGGCCGCATCTCTGGGACGGCTTGCGGGATCCCTATGTCTATCTGGTGAAGGCGCAGGGAAGGTTCGGAACCGTGGAGTATGGAGAAAAGACAGGTTGCACGGAGAATGAGGAAAAGTCAGATCCTGCTGAGGATATAACCGGGGAAGTGGAAATGTATTGGCAGCAGGAACTGGCAATTTATGACGTGCATGTCATCGATAAAAAGGGAATCTTTCTCAATGAAAAAGAGTTTCTGCCACATGAAGTAGTCTACCGGCTTCCCCCGCAGACCAGTGATGCCGGGATGAGGGTGGAGCAGGTACGAAGAGATTTGGAACGGCTGGTCCGGATGGGGGTAAATGTGATCCGGCTGGAAGGAACCGGGACCGGGGCAGAGGGGGTGAACTGCTCCGAAGTGAGAACGTTTTACAGCCTGTGCAGAAAGCGTGGATTTCTCACTGGGGACCTGTGGATAAGACCGGAAAATCTTCCGGTATATCGTGGATTATCCGGAGAAACGGCAGAAGATGGACTTCTTTCGGCGAATGGCAGAACGCTGACGGAGCGGTATTACTATTATCAGGCGAAGTGGAGCAGCGAACCGGTGCTCTATCCGGCACTTTCCACTCTGCATCGTCAGAAGAACGGACTGGTCTCCCTGACAATTTACAGCAATCAGAAAAAAGTGGTGCTCTATGTGGAGGGGGTACTTTTCTTATTCCAGTCGGCCGCATCCGGTGATCCGGAATTCATTTTTGAAGATATTCCTGTGGCGAAGCTGCCGCTGCATCTGGCGGCGGAGGCAGGAAATTTAAGCATTTCGCTGACCGTGACGAAGCTTTAAGGGTTGGGACTTCACAGATTTTTCACAAATGTTTCACCTTTTCATGACATTTGAGACATATACTGATACCAAAATCGAAAAGTCCGAGACCACATGAGCTTGCTCAGATGTGATTGAGAGACTTTGAGATTTGCCCCGATATGAGTACAAAAGTGGGATGATAATCCCACGATGTACGAATAGCGGGCAGGATTGTGAGAGTGCGTAGCACGGAACAATCCGTAGGTATCAGTTCTGGGGACTCGTGGGTATCAGTTACGGGTACCCGTAGATATCAGGTGGGGGATCACACCATATCTGGGAGGCAAATATGATAGAAGTAAGCAATCTTACAAAAAAATATGGTGACCATAT